>Ga0265294_10002119_pt1 | contig 26236 bp, 13 predicted proteins | sample MunlanPumphouse3_FD_192504 | JGI IMG/M metagenome (GOLD analysis project Ga0265294, IMG submission 192504) | Groundwater microbial communities from a municipal landfill in Southern Ontario, Canada - Pumphouse #3 | ecosystem: Environmental > Aquatic > Deep subsurface > Groundwater | place... | reverse complement strand
TTAGGTATATCCAATATTGATTTTAAATCTTATTTCAATATTAGTGATTCTTTAGGAAATACAGTTGAAGTATTAAATGACATGTTAGATTTATCAAATGTTACCTTAAATAAGGTTGGTAATTTCAACGTCAGCATTACTTATAAAGATATTGTAAAGAATATTTCATTCACAATAACTGCCCCTGATAAGATGGTGGCTTCTGATTTATTCATTAGTGAATATTCCGAAGGCAGTAGCTATAATAAATATATTGAGCTATTTAACGGGACTGGTTCTGATATCGATTTATCAAGCTATACTTTAAAACTCTTTAATAATTTTATAGAACCCGCCCAATATGAGTTCAGATTGACAGGCACACTAAAAGACGGAGATACCTTAATTGTTTATAATGGTGCAGCTAACGCCACCATTAAAAACAGTAATGGGATTAGTAACCAAGTCATATCATTTAACGGTAATGATCCTATTGGATTATATAAAAATGATGTTTTAATCGATATTGTCGGTGATTTAAACCAACAGGTATCAGAAGGTTTTGAGGCGGGTGGGGTACCACTTGCCACAAAAGATAACACAATCATTCGTAAATCCAATGTCTTTGGTCCTAATAGTACTTGGAGTCCAAGTGAGTGGGAAGTATTAGGTTTTGAGATTTATGATAATATTAATAAACATAAAATGGATTATTATAAAGCCCCTGATATTATTATTCCTGTTGAAAGAACACCAGATTTATATATTTCTGAATACTTTGAGGGGAATGGAACTTATAAAGATTCTAAGTATATTGAAATCTATAACGGCTTAGGCTATGATGTTAACTTAGAAAGTTATGCTTTAGAGTTATACGCTAGTGGTTTAACTGAACCTAAGTTCATTCAACCTTTAAGTGGCGTATTAAAAGATAAAGAAGTATATATTGTTTATGCCCCTTACTCAGCAGATGAAATTAAACAAGCCGGACACTTATCTAGTGAGGTTGCTTATTTTAATGGTAGACATGCAGTATCTCTAACTAAAAACGGAGAAATCATCGACTTGATTGGGGTTATTGGGGAATACCCGCCTGATGCTGAAGGCTGGTGGGTTAATGATATTATTGGCACCGCCAATAATACCTTAATTAGAGATTATTCAGTAGATTCTCCTTCATCTACATGGATTATTAGTGAATGGTATGTTTGTTATGAAAACTACTTATTTGATATTGGTCAGCATAATATAGCTTATGAAGATGAAGTAATAGAGGATTTTGATGTGTTATTTACGCATATTAAAAATCTTGAACTTGATTCAAAAGGAACCGCAACCAGTGCTTCTCAAGTGACCATTAAAGGAACTGTCTATATGGATGTTAAAAACGAAACTACCTTAGTTTATATTACAGATGGAAAGAACTTCATTAAACTTTATGGCGATAAAATTCATAACTATACCAGTCCTAATGAAGTTTATGAAGTTGTTGGCTATTATAAGTCTTATCTATATTCTCCCACATTTGAAGTCATTAATCCTTCTACTGACATAACTGTTTTAAAAGACGAAACCCCTATTACAAACATTACCATTAAAGAAGTTACTTTAGAAGAGATTTTAACGATGAAAAAAGAAAACTTTGTTTCTAACATTAATAATGGTTATCTACAATCCATGTTACATGTAAAAGGTTATCTACAACTAGATACCCATAATTCAAGTAAATGGGATTATGCCCTAACCATTAATGAAACTTATACAAAGAATGATACACAATATATCAATAACGCCCTATATTTTAAAAATGAAGTTGGTGAGCTTGAAAGTATCTTAATCGACTATGAAGTCGATTTAGAATATGAAAACATCGAGGTTGATATACTTGGTGTTATCTATGATTGGAACCCTAACCGTAAGAACTGGAGACTTTATGTTTCTGATACCTTAACATTTGATTTTCTTACAACTTAATAAAAAGTAGTATCTATTTTTCTATTTTTCAAACGGTGAATAAACGACTTTTTTAAAGATTAAATCTTAAAAAGAGTCGTTTTTATTTTAGACCATGATATTTTAGTAAAAATATTCACATTTAAAAGAATAAAAAAGCATTTCATCCATTTAAGATTGAAATGCTTCATTATTTATATAATTACATTTTTGTCTATAAAGTGATTATGATGCAGAAATAATATTTGCTTTAGCAACAACCATATCTAATAATAGAACATCACTGGCAGTTATACCATCTAATTGTATAACAGCAAAAGTAAATGGTGAATTGTCGGCTGTAACAAAATCTACATCAAAATATAACTTAACTGTTTCTCCTGGTTGAATAGTAACTTCTCCAGTTGTTGCGTGGGAACCACTTAAGCTTCCAACATACAATTCTACTGTCACATCTAAAGTTGAGTGATTGTTTGTAAACATTACATATATCCTTTGGTTTCCTTGAGTTTCTGTTGAAAGGTTTGATGAGGCAATATTATTAATTTTATTCCCAAGATTGTAATCACTCTTGACGGTAAATCTATAACCATCAAGCCCGACAAAATCGGGGTTCAGCTCAACATCTGAATCTTCAGTTAGATCACCTTCATAATAGTCATAGAATTTTCCGTCTTGTATGACTCCATAACCATCTTGACGGTATCTAAAATATGACATCCCTTCAATTGGAAAACCTAATCCACTTACATCTTCAAATATCGTTGTTATTTTCACATTTTCACTAGGCATTATAAAAGGGCCATATTCAATTTCATTAATTAAATCAACTCGAGTAGTACCTAGAGAATTTGTAATGTCCCATCCAATAACCATCTTACCTGTTGGCATAGGATCGGCTACTAACAATATTATTTGACCGGCTAACATATTATATTGTAACTCCTCACCAACTAAGACCCCTGAACTGTTACCTTTGATAGATGCCCCAACTAGACTAAGTGTAAATTTCTCTGTCCCCGCATCAATAAGCTCAGCAGTTAGCATAATATTATCTGTTACTTCAAAAGTATAAGGGTTATCTGTAGAAACTACGACGCCATCAATAGTCCACCCTATAAATTCTTTTCCTTCAGGAACTGTAGCGGTTACTGTTGCTGAAGATCCCATTTCATAGTCGCCTCCACCAGTACCATTAACGACGGAAACATTATAGAGTTGTACAAATTCAGCAGTCAGCTTGATATTGTCTATTACTTCAAAAGTATAAGGGTTATCTGTGGATACTACAACGCCATCAACAGTCCACTGTTTAAATACTTTTCCTTCTGGAATTGTAGCGGTTACTGTGGTTGAAGAACCGACTTCAAAGTCGCCTCCACCAGTACCGTTAACAGCAGAAACATGATAAACCGGTGTCTTATATCCAATAACATTGTTGTAAAACATTTGAATCATGATGTTATGGTCATAAAAAATGGAAGAATTGGTTGGTGTGCCTGTATTGTCAGTGATCGGTTTAATAATACTGAAGTATACTTCATCAGCCTCAGCACGAGGAATTATAAGTTCAATTAGTCTAGTAGTGTTCCCTTCAATTACTAAATCGTAAGATACTTTATTTGGATCTAAATGAGGATTTTCAACATTTCCAATATTGAACTTAAATGTCCCAAGATTTGCATTTGTATTAGTAACTCTAAAATAGACAACTAGTTCTGGGTTTTCTGGGTCAAATGTAGGTAAATTCGCTAGTTTAGCAGATATGTAAGGTAACCCGCCTTCTGTGAAATCAAAATATGCTGAACGGGTAATAATACTTGTTATACCATAATCGTTATTTACATTTCTGCGTCCACCAAAAGGAACTAAGGTTGGTTTTGTTGCATTTTCATAAGTGTTTGTAACCCCAGGCCCTGGTAAATAAGCATCATTTCTAATGCCTGTTCCTGCAGGAAAATCTGGTTGCTCAGGATAACGAGAGACTAATCTAACATATTCTCCACCCGCAACACTAAATTGTGGATCTCCACTTGGATAAGTATCTGCCGTTTGGTAAACCAAATCCAATACGACAAAATCTGCTGAGTCACCTGTTAAGTCTTCACGAATAGCGATGCCAAAACTTGGATTATGAAATCCAATCGGGGCTAAAAACATTACTGTTTTAGCTTCTCCTGGTTGAATCGTAACTACACCTGATGAAGCAACAGTTGAATACTGGATTGCATAGAACTCTACGCTAATAGGAAGTGTAGCATGATTATTTTTTATAATAGTTTTTACAAGTTGTGAACCATATTTCAATGTAGAAAATCCCTGGTTACTTGTAAAGTTTTCAACTTTATAACCTACGTCATCAGCAAGAGTATTTGCTTTAAACTGTAGTCTATATCCGTTCATCCCTTCTAAATCAGGATCAGGTGAAACTTCTCCTTCTACTTGACCAGCAGTAATAGGCGTTCTACTATTTCCAGCACTAACGCTGCCAAATATGATCGAATCCGTATTAGAAAATACACCAGTAACAGTTAATGTTTCGCTTGGCATAGTGAATGAATATTCTTCTGCACCTGGTTCACCAATCCGATTATTAGCTTCATTATAATCCCAACCTACAAACATTGTTCCATCAGGTTTAGAATCAGCTATAACTGTAACATTTTCTCCAGCTTTTATTTGATATTGTAAAGCACCACCTACTAGTACGCCTGTATCATTATCCTTTACAGATGCATTAAAAAGAGTTAGTGTATATTTAAATTCCAATGCATTACTATAAATAATTGAAGTGCTATCGCCGTCACTCACGATTGCATACGCTCTAATATTCGTAAAACTATCTTCTGGAATACTTCTTAAAAACTCATTTGTTTCTGGGTGAATAGAATTAGATTGCATCACAGTAACTTCTGGATCATCTAGAAGTAAAGTCTTATTGATCTTACTTGCTATAAAACCAGTTTCAAAAAGTTCATAACCAACTGGTAAATAAAATTGTCCTAAATATGAGTTATATCCTTCTCTAATACCAGTTACATCTACTACTGTAACTAAAGGTTTTTCAACACCACCAGTTTTTTCTACTACTGTTCTGTTGGTTAATGCTGTAAACGAATATGAAGAGTCATAACTTACAACAACACCATTTTCTTCCCAATGTGTGAAATCAACTGAATCAGTTTTAAGTGTTACGATATTATTGTATGGGTAACTTTCACCATTAATTAAAATAGGTGGAACTGTACCTTCGAGTTCATATTGTAATACATATACTTTGCTTTCAGTTATGTTATCAAATACTGCTACATTTCCATTTGCTTCTTTCCATTTGTTACTACTCACAACATATTGTGGTTTACTATAAGAATCAGTATTAGGAAAAGCGGAATAACTTTGTCCGTTAGTTACAAAATCTGTTTTAATAACTTTTCCATTTGAATCCATAAATACTACTGCATGGGCAGAATTATCAGCAGGTTCAAACACTGCAGTAAGTTGTAAATTAGAAATAACAGTAAATTGAGTATTAAATTCTAAATCTTTTCTAACTATATCATTTACAATCCAAAAGGCAAAATTATGCCCTGCTGGAATATCTTCAGATGCAATTGCAGTAATTTTATTACCATATACCTGATCTTTTATAACTGTCACGGAATTTGCTGCATCTTTTACAACTATTGTTACTTCTACATCATGATTAACATCAGTATATGCTTGTACAACTAAAGATGCACTCGTAATTCCAAAAAATATGAGAAAAACTGTGGAAAATACACTTAATATTTTTTTCATGACATGTCTGGCTCCTTCCATATATCTTCAAAGTATCCAACTCCATCTCCAGAAGCAGCAATACTTTCCTTCAGTGTAAACTCAACTATTTCTATAATTGGTTCTTCATAAGTCAGCTTTTTATCCATTTTCAATCCTCCTAGATTTATTTTATGGTTTCCTTACTCCGTATTTTTTTAATAATGTAACCCAATTTTAAAAACTGTTACATTTAGAGTTATTAACAATAAACATTTATTGATTCATTAAGTAAAGTTTTATATGATTGATTCGTAATCAATTAGTTTAACAATCTTAATAATATTTACTTCATGAACAAATTCAACTGTTGCTTTCTCATCTTTTTAGACAGATGTAAACACAAAATTAGTAAAAATGACTAATGAAAATATTCATACTTTTTTTCATTCTATTTTTTCCTCCTGTTTGTTTCTTAATATTAATATACACTATTTTGAAAGCGCTATCAATTTGAGAATGATTATATTCTCTTTTATTTGTAGTCCTTTTAGTTTAAAAATCGAACATATTGATAATGATTTCAACATATAAAATCTTGATTATCGGTTGTTTTTAACAAAAGTACTTACTAAATTTCTCCTCTTCGATCAGGGTTATCAGTTAATTCTACCCATTCTAATTCCACATTTGTTGTTATTTTGACACAATCAATTATTGGACCAGCAGTTGTCCCACCAGCTAATTCATTGGCAAGAACGGTTAACGTTAAAACATTTTCTCCTTCTTTTAAGGCTGCAGTTGTCGCAATAGTTTTATCATAGAAAACCATCTCGCTCAATGAAGGTGAATTACTTGCTATCGTCATATTTCCATATTCTATTTCTTGACCATTAAGATTAACAGAAAATGAAGAGGAATTGAAAGTAAGCTCACCCATTTCCGAACCTAGTCTTAAAACTATAGTTGCTCCAGTTGTAGCTTTTGAAGCAGTGAAGACAAATTTCAGTTGAACACCTTCTTTATGTGTAAAGGCAATAAAATACCCATTACTCCAACCAGCTTCTTTTTGTGTTTCTGTCCCGTCGCCATAAATAACGTCAACACCACTAGCTTCATTTGAATGACCTCCGCCTTGAACATCTGATAGATCTACATATTCAGCTTCCATTACATAAGTTTGAATTTTTCCTTGTTTTGAGTCGTCATCATTATTATTTGATGGACTACATGCTACCAAGCTGGTAGTTATAATTAGGGCACTAATTATATACAATACTTTAGTTATAAAATTTTTCATGTTTTCTCCTTAATTTTATTTGTAAAGTGTTGAGGAATATGGTTTTAAATTAAGTTCCCATATTCCAACTACTTTACTTATTTTTTTGTGTTTCTATTACATTTTCTTCTTAACGATAATTGTCCCGCCAACAATAACAATTACTACAATGACTGATACAACACTTGTGATTATCACACCTGTATAATTTGCCTTTGGCGCAGGTTCAATAATATCTGCATTAGCAACATATAGAGTTAACTCAGTTTCATCACCTTCAAAACCTGTTGCATTTGCAAGAACTGTAAAATTATACACTCCTGCTTTAGTTGGAGTACCTGTAATTGTTCCATTTTCGCTTAATGTCAAACCTTCAGGTAACAAACTTCCTTCTTTAATACTATACGTAGTAACAGCTGCTCCTTGTGCCGCATCAACAGTCGTATAATACTGTTGGTCTTCTTTTCCGTCAGGTAATATAATTTCATTAAATGCTAAGCCAATGGTAATTTTATATTCTGCTTCAACCGGTTCACAATAATCCGCTGATGCAATAATAATAAAGGTTGCATCTGTAATAGCTTTTAGTGGAGTACCTACAATCGTTCCACTTTCAGTAAGAGTCAATCCTTGAGGTAAGCTCAGTGGATCCTTAAGTAAATATGTAACCTGTTGGGTACTATTAACTGGCACCACTTTATCGATAAATGGTGTTCCAATTTTACCAGTTGCTAGGGTTTTACCAAAAAACTCTAAATCAATAAACACAGATATATTAAAAGTTAATTCAGTATCTTTATATCCCAATGCACTCGCAACAACAGTGAACGGATAATCAATACATTCCTTTAAAGGTTTTCCACTGATAATACCATCTAATGAGAGTGTAAGACCCTCTGGAAGTTTACTTGCGTTTTTCAACGAATAAGTAATTTCAGGGAAATTTTCTATTTCTTCAGGAGTTGCTCCATGTTTATAAATTTCTGCATTAGCCACTGAAACATGATAATCATTTCCTATGGTAGCTGAATCTAACTTTGAATCCATTTGATAAATAATTGAACCACTTAAATTAACGATACTAACCATATACGAAGCTTCAACCACATAACTACCATAAGATGCTTCTATAACAAAAGAGAAAGAGTTGATTTCATCTATAGGTGTTCCTGTTAACATACCATTTTCACTTAAAGTAAGACCGTTAGGTAATTGATACCCTTCTTTGATTGCATACTTAATATCTGAATCATCTGGTACAACTGGACTTTCTAAAAAAGCATCAGGGTTAATGGTTGCTGTACCAAGATTAACTGAGTACGAACCTCCGACAACACCAAAAGGAAGTGCTCCACCAACATATTCTTTTATGGCTGCAGGTGGAGTGGCATAACCAGTGTTCATCGCCATACTATTTACTTGTGTATACAAAATATTATGAACTGCATTTCTAAGTGCTGTTCTTGTGGTTGCAGAATCAATTTGATTTAACCATCCATTATCGGTCAATGAATTACCTAAAGATAAATCACCACCAGCACGAATCATTTGATCCACATAGGAATAGGAACCGATATAACTATCAGTAACAACCGAACCCACAAAACCCCACTCCTTACGTAACACATTGGTTAATAATCCATAGTGTCCGCCTACCCAAGTAGGACCTAAACGATTTAACGCACTCATTATTCCAGTTGTTTTTCCTTCTTTTACAGAAATCTCAAATGGTTTAAAATAAATTTCACGCATGCTTTGCTCATTTGCCCAAGTAAGTATTCTAACACGATCTGCTTCTTGATCATTTACCGCAAAGTGTTTTAAGAAAGTAAACACACCTTTTTCCATTGCACCTTTGATAATTTGAGAAGCCATTTTTCCACCAACAAGACCATCTTCAGAAAAATAATCCGCATTTCTACCACCGAAAGGTGAACGATGTGTATTTACAGCTGGTGCATACCAACCAGGGAATCTTGATTTATCAATACCCGTACCAAATAATGCCTCATTACCAATGGCAATACCTTTACGATAAGCAAGTTCCTCATTGTGCGTACTAGCTGTTACAACATCACTAGCAAAAAATGCATATATTTGGCCTTCCATCCCCTTAAATAGACTCATATAACCAGCAGGTTGGCCCGCATTAATGACTTGTGTAATCCCTAACTCTGGTAAGTTAATACCTGAGGTGTAACTTCCATATCCTACAAGTCGTTTCATAGTGTCGAAAGACAACTGATTTAAAAATGTATCCCAAAGAGGATCGTTATAATCTGCTCCAATTAAATCAGCATATTTTACATCACCTTGGTCATTCCCATACGGCGCAGGCATCTGATCTTCTGCAATATACCAAGGTTGACCTACATCAGATGGTTTATTGCCCGAAGTCCAAGCATTAATACTCGAAATCAGTTCAGGTGTTGCCGTAATTCTCAATGAAGTAGTTGGAAAAGTTCCAGCAAAATCACTGCGGGACATGTATTTTTCATTTTGCCCGCCGTTTTCTACTGAATTAGTAAGATAATTACTAACATCGTCAAATTGATTAACTACAGGAGTACCTGTTGTACCATCATTTTGACATTTGATCCCAGGACTAGCTACACTATAAGTCACTGATTCTATCACAGCATGAGCATCATTCATTATCTTTATTTCATAATTGCCAGCTTCCAATTCATAACCTTTAAAGCCATTACTATTGGCATCATTAAAATCATAAGAAGCCATCTCTCTCACTTTAAGTGAAACTGTAACTATTTCTGATTCACCGGGTTCTAATAATTTTGTTTTTGTAAATCCACCTAATACAACACTAGATTTTTCAATTGCAGTCTCACTGTTATTAGGATTATAAGGTGCTGTATAGAAAAGTTGTACAGTTTCTTTGCCTGCTACATCCCCTGTATTCGTCACTTTTATAGACATTGTGATTACGTCACTTTCAGTGATCAATACTCCGTCAGCAAGATTGGTTGACACAATTTCTTGATTAAAAGTTGTATAGGATAAACCGTATCCAAATGGATATACGACATGAGCTTCATACCAATTATTCCATTGCGTGGTTGTTGTACCATTAATATGTGGTGCATTTGCGGTTCCGTCTGTTAAGTAACTAGAGTCACCTTCAGTATATCCACGTGTTTCATAATACCTATAACCACTATAAATACCTTCTTTGTATATAACATATTTACTACTTATGTTACTATATTGGTTACCTGCTGATTCACGATTATCCGAAAAATTTTGCCATGTTGGGTCCATCTTAAAATCTCTGGCCCAAGTATCTACGGTCTTACCAGATGGATTTACTTCACCGTTTAAAATACGTCCAAGTGCCATAATACCCGTTTTACCAGGATAACCCATCCATATAGCACCTTTAATATTCTTATGATAACCATAATGACCTGGATCATCTAAAAATCCTGTTTCAAATTGAGACGGTGTATTAAATACCACAATCACTTTATTAAAATTATCACCAACATATTTAAGTAATTCAGATTCGTTTGCATCAAGTTGCAAATAATGGTCAGTCATACTACGTGCGCCTGGAACCAGTTGTCCTCGACCACCAGACGTGTAATTTACACCATTCCATTCCATGGTACCAGGCATATCCCACCCTTCACCACTTGAACGAGAAAAAACAACGATGGCTGCATCATTATACTCTTGATAACTGTTTTTGACATCATCAGTGTACATATTTAGTGGCGTTTCTCCAGTTTTATATCCAAACACTCTACTTCCATTAGTTGGTTGTGCACCTCTGCCTTCTCCAGATGCAGTATTATTGTTATAAAAGTTAACTAACGTAGGGTTGATTTGAAAACCTGCTCCCTGCAATGATTGTTGCAAAGTAGTCATATTTCCTCGTAAATGGACATAGTTACTTGATAAACCATATAGTATTGAGGCACTACTTTTACCAAATATACTAATTTTAGCTCCTTCACCTAAAGGAAGCGAATTATCTTCATTTTTCAGAAGAACAAACCCTTCTTCACTAATTTCTTCATTAAGAGCATCAGCTGCTTCTAACGCTTCTTCTTTAGATTTGTAATCAGGTGTATAATAATTACCAAATTCATTTGGCTTTGGAGCAACATACCCCTCAGCGTTTATACTGTTAGAAAAGACTGGAATCAATATTCCAATACTTAAAAGAAGTACAAATATTTTTTTTATATATCTATTGTATTTTCTTAGATGTTTTTTCATTTTTTTCTCCTTTAATTATCATGTAAAACCATTAAGGTTTTGCAATAATTTCCGATTCTTCAACACCTATCTTATTATTAAATAACATTTGAATGATGATGTTATGATCGTAATATCCGCCATTTGTTGGTGTTCCATATAAGTCATTAATCGGTTTAATTATACTGAAGAATACTTCATCCGCTTCCGCACGTGGAATAGTGATTCCAAATAATCTAGAACTATTTCCCTCTATCACTAAATCATAAGATACCTTATTTGAATCGAGGTGAGGGTTTTCAACAGTACCAATATTAAACTTGAATGTTCCCTCATTCTGGTTCGTATTGATAACTCTAAAATATATTGTTATTTCTGGATTTTCTGAGTCGAATTTAGGTAAGTTTTCAAGTTTTGCGGATATATAAGGTAACCCACCTTTTGTGAAATCAAACATACTTGAACGAACAATAATATTAGAAATACCATAATCGTTGTTTACATTTCGACGTCCGCCCCAAACACCAGAGGTTAAAGTTGCATTTTGATAAGTATCTGCGAGTCCTGGTCCAGGTAAATAAGCTTCATTTCTAATGCCTGTTTCGACAGGAAAGTCTGGTGCACTTGGGTGACGAGATACCAACTTAACGTATTCCCCATCTACTACTCTAAATTGGGGGTCTCCACTTGGATAAGTATCTGCTGTTTGGAAAACAACATCCAAAAGAACCTTATCTGTTGATTCACCTGTTAAATCTTCACGAATAGCGATGCCAAAAACTGGATTATGAAATCCAATCGGGGCTAAAAACATTACTGTTTTAGTTTCACCAGGTTCAATCGTAACTACGCCTGTTCCACTAACCGTAGAATACATTGTCGTATAAAGTTCTACACTAATTGGTAGAGTATCATGATTATTTTTAAATATAGTTTTTACTGTTTGTGAACCAAATCTCAAAGTAGAAAATCCTTGATTGTTTGTAAAGTTTTCAAGTTTGTACCCTACTTCATTTGCTGCAGTATTTCCTGAAAATTCCAATCGATATCCATTCATCCCCTCTAAATCAGGGTCAGGTGCTACTTCTCCTTCAACATACCCAGCAGTAATAGGCGTTCTACTATTTCCAGCACTAACGTTGCCAAACACGAGCGGTTTCACTTCAGAAAACACACCAAAAACCGTTAAAGTTTTACTTGGCATACTGAATGAATATTCTTCTACGCCGAGTTCTCCTACTCTATTTAATGTCATTTCATAATCCCAACCTACAAACATTGTTTCTGGTTTAGCTTGATTAGCTTTTAGCGTCACTTCAGTGTTAAATGGTAAGTCATATTTCATAACATCTCCATTTTCAGTGCCTGTTAATTCTAGCGGTTCCGAACCAGAGAAGGCTGTGTGAACCGTACCATTTACAACATTAAGTGTATAGAGTTTATCTTCACAGATAGCTCTAACTAAAATGTTTCTTGATGGCATTCTAAAGTTGTTACCATTAATCCACAAGTTATCAATTTTATCTAAACTATTCGCATCCAAATACTCCCATTCAACAAACGATAAATGATCACGTTCATATTCATTTACAGCTGCAGTTAAAGTAACTTGGGCTCCTGCTTCTGAACTTGTTACATTGGAAGTACCGCCTATAACTGTAATAGTATATTTCGCTTTTTCACTTCCAAATTCATCACCAATAATAAGTGCAATTGAATGGTTTTTATCCCCTGCATTTGCAGTTATTATGGTTTCACCTTTCTTTTTAATAACAACTTTCCCTGAAGAAGCATCTATTTCAGCAACTGATGGTTCACTGCTAGAAAATGACACTGTACTATCTACGGTTCCGGTCTTTCTAACATCAGCTGACAATAGTATAGTCTCTTCAGTTAAATCAACAGATAAAACACCTCCCGTTACCTTCATACCATCATATAAAATCGTAATGGATTTAACTTCATTTACAGGTTTTGGTGGATTTACGATTATCGGTGGTTCTGGATCTTCATTCGAATCAACGCATGCTATCATACCGAAAACCATAACTACCGATAATACTAAACTAATGATCAATCTACTACTTTTTTTCATTTCTTTTTAGTGTAATAAGCACAAATATTAACTTTACAAAAATTTGTACTTAAAACACACCCCTTTCTTTATTTTTTTGATCCCGTATTTTTATTATTTATTCATCGAATTGATTCATTGAGTGATAATTATTCCTACTCATATACATTTTAGGAATATACTTTTGAGTTTATATCTAAAATGATTAAGATCTCATCGGTTTAATTAACTCTTTTTGTATCTTTTTATATTGCTTTCTTATGACGTAAACTCCCCAAATAGCAAATATAACTACTAATCCAACATTAATTACAATCACTAAAATAATCCATGTTGGCGTTGTATACTTATAAACTAACCCTTCACCATAACCATTCATCGCATTACTATTCGCGACAGTATATAAAATATTCTTAGTTGCCTGTCGTAATGCACTTACACTAGTAGGAGATGTTGTATCACTAAAATTCTTACTTGGACTTAAACTAATATCGCCACCAGCTCTAACCATTTGATCAGTATTCATATAAGTCTTCAGGTTAAAATCTGTAATAACCATCCCTCTAAAACCCCATTCATCACGCAATAATGCTGTTAATAATGGGTAACTACCACCAACCCATGTTGTCCCAATTCGGTTAAATGCTGACATCATGGCATTTGTTTTGCCTTCTTTAACTGCTAATTCAAAAGGTCTGAAATATAATTCACGCATGGCTTGTTCGTTTGCCCAAGTGATAAGTCCAGTATTATCACGATTTGTTTCTTGATCATTTAAGGCAAAATGTTTTATATATGTGTAAACGCCTTTTTCTTTTGCACCTTTAATAATATTTGCAGCTAACTTTCCTGAAAGTAAACCATCTTCTGAATAATATTCAAAGTTTCTACCTCCAAATTGGGAACGGTGAATATTTGCCGCTGGTGCATACCAACCTGAATAAGGCATACCATCACCTCGTTCATTCCCAATTAAACCTTCATTTCCAATCATCTTACCAAACTTATAAGCTAGTTCTTCGCTCCAAGTTGCTCCTAAAACAACTCCACTTGCATAATAAGCCGTATCATAAACAGAAGGATCTCCCATAAAGTTTGCAAATCCACTAGGTCCATCCGGATCTGTTGTGAGTGGTTTACCAATATTGTCGATATTCATAGTCTTAAAATTACCGCGTGAAACTAAGGTTACCATTTGTGTAATGGTTAATTGATCTAACAAGTCATCCCACATCGAATCATCATAACTTTTGTCGATTAAATCATATAATTTAATAGTTGTGTCATTAAATGAATTAACCACATCACTTTGGGTCGGCATTTGACTTTGATACCAAGGGTCGGTAGGACTATCATTTAATTGGTAATTAAGTAAACTAATAAAATCACTATCAACCGCTCTATCTTCAACTGTAGGTCTAGTTGGCCAAGTACCTTCCCAATTACGTCTTGACATGTAAGTATCAACATGATTGCTAACATCATCAAACAAGTTAACTATTTCAGTGCCAGTTACTTCGTCTTTTTCATATTGATACCCACCTAGAGGAACATCTACTACTTTTTCTTCAATAACTGTATTAGAGTTACTCATTAATTTAATAATGTACTTGCCTTCTTCGACTTCATACCCTTTAAAATCGTTGTTATTGGCATCGTTATAATCGTATGAAGCCATATCTCTAACTGTAAATTTGATACTTAAGGTTTCACTTTGTCCTGGTTGAAGCGTACCTGTTTTACCAAAGCCAACTAACACAACATGGGCTTTTTCAATACCACCATCATAATAGGGTGCTGTATAGTAAACTTGTACGACTTCTTTACCAGCGATATTTCCTGTATTGGTTACTTTAACATCAATATTAATTTCATCATCTGCTAAAATCGTACCATTTTCAATAAAACTTGTATTGCCTATTTCTTGAGTAAACGTTGTATAAGATAAACCATATCCTAATGGATAAATAACATTTTCATCGTACCATGCTTGACCATCTGTAAATCCTCTTGTTTCATAGTACCGATATCCGACATAAATCCCTTCTTCATACTCAACATAATAGGCATTTCTTTCTTTACCATCGACACTGTACCTATTACCATCGTTTTCTAAGTTGTTCCCAAAATTATTCCAACTTGGATCTTTTTTAAAATCAGCTGCATAGGTGTCTGAAGTTCTTCCACTTGGATTAATTTCCCCTTTTAAAATCTTACCTATAGCATTCGCTCCAGTTGCGCCAGGGGTACCAATCCATAAAGCACCTTTAACATTAGGTTGATAAGCATAATGTGTTGGATCTACTAAAAATCCTGTCTCTATGGTTGATGGTGAGTTAATTAAAACAACTACATTTTGGAAATTATCGTTTGCTTCTTTTAACAAATCTGTTTCATTCTGATCTATTTGTAGATAGTGATCTTCTTTACTTCTTGCTCCAGGAATTAATTCTGATCCACTCCAATTAGAATACTTTGATCCATCCCAAAACATTGTACGAGGTAGATCATAACCTTCTCCGCCCATTCTTGTTATCAAAACAATCGCTAAATCGTTAAAATCTTTATAACTATTTTTGAGTGCTGTGTTATTTTGATAAAGTGTTTTTGGGGTTTCACCTATAGGATAACCGGTTAATATTGTGCCCATGCCTGGCACAGCTGGTCTACCTGATCCAGATTTACTGCTACTAAAAAAATCTTTAGCTACTGGATTATATTCAAATCCAGCATTGCTTAAACTTTTATATAAATCAATTGAGATTGTAGAACCTGTCCCAGCACTTGATCCAGATCCACCTAACACTAGGTTAGTTGAGTTTTTTCCGAATACTGTAATCTTTTCAACACCGTTTAACGGCAATAAATTATCTTCATTTTTAAGTAAAATAATACCTTCTTCAAGAATTTGTTCGTTCAGTAAATTGGCCGCTCTTAATGTGTCAGCCTTTGATGTATAATCTGCTTCATAACGTATGTAATCCTCAGGATTGCCTGATACTAATACTCTTTTCGGTCCACCCATAACAGAATCAACTGTTCCTTTTAAGAAAGGCGTTTGGGTTCCAATTATTGATGCTGTAATCACTATTGTTAGTATCAATACACTGACAATTAACCAGACCTTAACGGCTGTGCCCTTCCAAATATCTCTTATTTTCATATAACTTCACTCCTACTTTACGATTGTATTCAACTGTTAATCTTTTTCTTTATATAATTAAATTGTTTTATTTACTGTTATCCCAATTCATTTTGAACTAAAATTAATACCTTCTCAATAATATCATCCATATTATAATACTTATATTCTGCTAATCTTCCCCCAAATAAATACTTGGTTTCTTGAGATGCTTTTTTGTTATAAGATTCATAAACTTGATTATTATTAGAATCATTAATTGGATAGTACGGTTCATTTTCACCTGTATAATCACATGGATACTCTTTCGTGATTACCGTTTTATTAGACTCTACAAACTCAAAGTGTTTATGTTCTATTATTCTGGTATAAGGAGTTTCTCTGTCGGTATAATTAATGACTGCATTACCTTGACAATTATCAACATCTACTACTTTTTGTTCAAAATATAAACTACGATAATCTAGTTTTCCTAATTGATAATTATAAAATAAGTCAATTGGTCCGGTATATAATACCTTTTTAGCAAGTTTATCAAAGTTATCCTTATCCTTAAGATAATCGACATTTAATATAACATTGATTCCTTCAAGTAATTGATCAAATAGCTGTGTATACCCCCCCACAGGTATACCTTGGTATTTATCATTAAAATAATTGTTATTATAGGTAAATCTAACTGGTAATCTTTTAATAATATATGGTAATAATTCTTGACAAGATTTACCCCACTGTTTTTCTGTATACCCCTTAACAAGTTTTTCATAAATATCAGTTCCCACTAAATTGATAGCTTGTTCTTCTAAGTTCTTAGGATTATCTTTATAATAATCTTTTCGTTGTTGTTCAATAATCTGTTTTGCCTCACTGGGCTTAGTAATCCCCCACATTTTGCTAAAAGTATTCATATTAAAGGGCAAATTGTAAATTTCACCTTTATAATTAGCTAAAGGACTATTGATATAGTTATTAAACGATAAAAACTGGTTAATGTATTGCCAAACAGTTTCACTTGAGGTATGAAAAATATGTGCCCCATAAATATGAACATTAATACCTTCAATTTTTTTTGTATATAAATTACCGCCAAGATGATTTCTTTTGTCAATGACTAATACTTTTTTACCTTTTTTATGAGCTTCATAAGCAAAAATTGAACCATATAGTCCTGCACCTACAACTAAATAATCATACATGATATCACCCTAACTTAATCTTTTTAGCTAGTTTTAGATAGCCTTTAGTCATAATCCAACCTTTAAATTCCCACGGTAAGTAATTCACAAGCACATTATAAGAACGATACCTTAAAAAGTTATACATTTTTTTATCGCTTTTCTTTAAATCTTTCCATAAACTTTTTAGTGCAATTTTTCTTTCTTTTGTATTATTGCCAGTTGTGAACATCTGAGTAATAATCATGATAGCCTGTAGAAATTGCTTAATATACCTCTTCTGTTTTTTTGGAAGTTTAATGATTTCTTTATAGCTAACTTCACTTAATAATAAACGCATTACTTTAATTTGTTGATCATACCGTTTTACAATATTATTAATGTTAACAGATTGATCTTCTCTACCAATATGATAGTGATAAATCACTTTAGGCATATAAAACATTTTAGTTGTGTAAAAAAGTGGTGTATATGAGAACAAATTATCTACATAAAATGTATGGTGTGGTAATTTAACACCACTTTCTATTAAGACTGATGTTTTGAACATTAACGCATGCATCAATAATGTTTTTGAAAATAGAAAAGGTTTTTTTAGGTCATTCCATTCGAATATGACGTTATTTGGAAAATTTTCTTGATAAGTTCTTATATAACTCGTATTATCAGTTGCTCGTTCATAGATGAAGTCCAAGATGTATAAGTCTGGTAATATGTTTAATGTTTCATGTGATTTTACCTGTTCTAATAACAATTTCCCTGTTTCTTCATCCAACCAATCATCCGAATCAACAACTTTATAATATAATCCTGTTGCTTTTTCGATTCCTGCATTCACTCCTGATCCATGCCCTCCATTTTCTTTATCAATAATTCGAATGATATTTGGATATTTCTTTTGGTAATCTAATGCTATTTTGAGGGTATTATCTTTTGATCCATCATTAATAACAATAACTTCAACTTCTTCGCCCAATCCAACGATGGATTCAATACAATTAGATAGATAATCTTGTGAATTATAGGATGGTATTGCAAATGTAATATATTTTCTATCCATGATTGTTCCCTTTTTAATCCAATTATTTATTTTCATTTTTTTGTTTAAAGATTACTTTGAATATTGGGAAAAATACCCAAAATGATATAGCGCTATTAATAATCATAGTGATAAAGTCAGCAATAAGTTCGCCACCGCTTCCCATGTTAAAAGTATTCATGAATAAATTATAAATTGGCGCTTTATAGAAACCTTGTGCGGCTGCTGCAATTAATGTTATCGCAATATAAGCAGCAAAATACCATACTGCCGCAACCCAAGCATTACTATCTGATTTGAAGGTAATTTTTCTTTGTGTAAAGAAATTAATAATTTGAGCGATGGCTAATGTCACTTGAACTGCCATAAAATAAGCTAAACCGCCACCAGTTCCATCAATGATGGGACCTTTTGGATAATTAAACATATAATAAGGAGTTCCATCAAAATTATTACCTATACGCCCCCACAGTAAGTTAATATTTATCATATTAGTTTCATTAAAAATCGATTTAAACATTGGCATTAAAGCCAGTTGTAATAGCGTAACACCATTACTAATCATAAAAAATACAAGAAACTGTGCAACCCCTGGATGTTTCATTTTAATTTTTTTCCAAATAGAAAAGAAAAAGTAATGAATTGTTTTTAAAAGTTTAATAGTACTAATTATTATTTTTTCAGATTTTTTAAATGTGATATTTTGCATTAAGTTTTCAATTTTTGTGTTGACATTAAATTTAATATTACTAATATTATTTTTAATAAGTATATATTCAAAATCACTTTCAGAATAATTAGATAATTGTACTTTTTGTTCTTTAATTAGTTCTTTTCTGGATTTTTTCAAGGCTTTAATTTTATTAATTCTGTTTTGTTTTTCTGCTTTAGTCTCAACCTTTTGTAAAGCTTGTTTAGCTAGTTTCTCAATCCGATGACTATTTTCCTTGTATGTTTTTTCAAGCATTTCTAATTCTTTTACTTTTTTAAGTTCTGCTTGAATATTTCTTTCATTAATTTTAGTTTTTTCTTCGTGATTTGCTTTCTTTAACTTTTTTTTATTTTTTTCAGCTTGTAATGAAACATAATAATTAATACGGTATTTCTCATTTTCATAATATTTGTTTAACCGTTTTAAGGAATTTATTTCTTCTACTTCAATACTATAGTCCATTGTCTTATTCCTACCTTTGTGCTTTTAGTCGTCTACGTTTATTTCTTCCGGCTTTTATAAATGTTTTAAAACCTCTGAAAAATTTGCCGTTGAACATAATTAATAAACCCTTTAATTGTTCCCAGTTAATCATACCGTTTGTCATTCTTGATATTCCTCGCATTGGTTGGTGGTACATTCCCATATAAATCGTGTTTGAAAGTTGTTTTTTTCCAAAAAATTTTAGTATTTTAGGAAGCACTGTAATCCCCCGGGCAAACAGTCTACCTGTCCATCCTTTTGCATATCTCAATTCTGCTACAGTTGTATTATAATCAACGAGTATTCGATTCTTTTTGATATATTTTCGTTTTGAATCCGGCGCTTTATGTTTGAGTAAATTTTCAAATTCTTCAAGTTGAATTGATTTAATATCACCTGAATAATAGGAAGGAATCATTTTATTACGATATGTTTTAACACCATTTACTTTAATTTCCCCTGTTAAGACTATCTCATTAACATTTTTACCAACATATATTTGATAAGTTCCTTCTTCAATTAAATAATTGTCTTTTTCAACGTCAAAGTATCTAAATGTATATTCATCAAAAGGTATATAAACCTGTTTAGTTTCACCTTTTTTTAGAAAAACCTTTTTAAATCCTTTTAATTCTTTTTTTACACGATATAAATTACTATTATCTAGACCTATATAAAGTTGAACAACTTCACTTCCGTCGTAATTACCGGTATTGGTTACGTTTAATGTGATACCATTATCAGTAATAATTAAATCATTATAACTGAAGGTTGTGTAAGACAAACCAAACCCAAATGGATATAATACATCCATATCAACTTTATCAAAATAGCGATAACCAACATACAACCCTTCACGATATTCTACTGTTAATTCTTTTCCTGGAAAGTAAGGTGCTGAGGGAATATCTTCATAATCAAAGGGAATAGTTTCCGATAATCTCCCTGACGGATTAACTTTACCCGTTATTACATCTAATATTGCTTTTGCATTTGATTGACCCAACAAATAACCATGAATAATGCCATCTACTTTATCTGTAAAAGGAATTTCAATCGCCGATCCTGATGATAATACTACAACTATTTTTTTACCTAATTCACTGAGTTCATCCACTAGAGTCAATTGATTTTTAGGTAACTTCATATTCAAGCGATCTAAACCTTCTACTTCAGTAATTTCATCTAACCCTAAATAGAGAATAATAACATCTGATTTTTCAGCTAGTTTAATAGCTTCTTTTAGAAGTTTCTTGCTTTTTTTACCATAACGTTTAAAGCCTTTTACATAACCTATATAATTAAGTGGATACTTATCAATAAAATCTAATGTTATGTCTAATTTAGTTGGATTCACAATTGATGATCCAGCGCCTTGATAACGTGGATTTTCTGCAAATTCACCGATGATGCAAACTTTATCTTTTTCATTTAAAGGTAATATATTATTTTTGTTTTGCAATAAAATTATCGCTTCTTGTGCAGCTTCATAAGCAACTTGATGATTTTTTTCTAAGTCAACATCTTTTTGATAATTATTTATAGCTTGTGTAGTCGCTTCATTAATTGATAAGATTCTATTAACCGCTTCATCTAGATATTTTTCGTCTAATGATTTGTTATTAATTGCTTCAATAATTTCTCGATCTGTATCACCGCCATTACCTGGCATCTCTAAATCATTACCAGCAATTAATCCATTAATGCGATCGTTATTACCTCCCCAATCGGTAACAATAAGCCCTTCAAAACCCCAATCTTCCCGAAGTATTGTTCTTAATAAATGCATATTTTCATTGGCGAAAGTTCCATTAACTTTATTGTATGCTGACATCAGCGTGCTTACTTTCCCTTCTTTAACAGCCATTTCAAATGGTGTTAAATATATTTCCCTTAACGTTCTTTCGTCTATCACAGAATCAATAACCAATCTTCTTTCTTCTTGATTATTGGCTGCAAAATGTTTAACACATGCTGATATTCCATTTGATTGAATCCCTCTTATTTGTGCAGATGCCATTTTACCTGACAAATAAGGATCTTCACTGTAATATTCAAAGTTTCTTCCACATAATGGATTTCTTTTAATATTCGTTCCTGGCCCTAACAAGACATTAACTTTTTGAGATACGACCTCTTTGCCTAAAGCTTGTCCTACTTTTTCTACTAATTCTGTGTTCCATGTGTTTGCTAGAGAGACAGCTGGTGGATAACAAGTTGCTTTTATACTTTCATTTAGGCCTAAATGATCTGCAGCTGCAGCTTGCTTTCTAACCCCGTGAGGTCCATCGGCAAGAAACATTTTAGGAATCCCAAATCTTTCAATATCTTGGGTTTGCCAAAAATCATGACCAGATGTCAAACTTGCTTTTTCCTCTAAAGTCATTTGTTCAATTATTTTTTGATATTTCACTCAACATACTCCTTATGTAGAGTTTCACTTTTATTATTTTTTTATGAAAGCCCTTTTATTTGTGAATTTATCATAACATGTTACCAATTTTTAAAGTGCTTTTTTCCATAAATGGTATTTTTTTTTGCATACTTTGTAGTTACACAATAAGTTACTTAAAGAAATAATTATTTAATTTCAATCCATTATTGTTAATCGACGCGTATTTTTATCAAATGGGTTTTATTAATAGTTAATTGTCATAATTAATACTTTTTAAAATTTTCATAATTGAGGTATAGTTACTTGTTAACATACTACAATTATCTAAAAAAACCTCCTTGGAATACCAAAGTGGCTTTTCTTTTTATCAAACGATAATAATTTTATTTGGTTATGTTCTCTTATTATTCTATTAGTCTTAATCTATCATAGTTTTATGTAACCATATTCTAGCTAGATTAATATTGTTCCCTTTTTCAAAATGAATCGTTAAGATATACATATTGATATTGGGGTTTTCTTCAAAGTATTTTTGAATAAAGTCTTTATTAACAATAACCTTATCATCTGTTAAGGTAAAATTATCTTCAGTAAGAGAAATCCCCGACACACCAACTTTACTGTCAAATGTGTCAAACCTTATAATCATATCACGTGATTGATCAAAGTAATAATTACTGTATATCATCAAATAAGGGTCTTCAGAATCAATTATATGTATTTCAATCTCATATGAAAATCCGTTTATTTTTAATACATAATCATGTTTACCTAGTGTTAATGTGTGCAAGTATTCTTGCTTAATTTTAATTGAATTATTTGAGTACACAATATAGCCACTGTCGATATTACTTAATTCAAGTATTGGATTGGTTAGTGTTATATCATAAATAGTTAAGTCCATATTTGACTTCAAACTATAAACAAAGCCAAAATTATGATTGGTTTCTGCAACTAAATATGTGATCTCTTTGGTATACGGTGAATCCTTATATCCATTAGCTTGTGCTTTAACTTTAACAGAGTAAATACCTGGATCATTAAGTTTATAAGAGCATTCAGTAATGAAAATTTCCTCATTATTAATTAAAATAATATAATTAGTAGCATCTGTAACTTCAGTGAATGTAATTAAATCATCTTCGATAATAAAATTTGTAGGTGTGTTTAATTGGGGTAATCCTTGTGTGCAACCAACAAGTATACAGATCAAAAAGATTACATTAAATGATTTTTTCATTTGTCTCATACTTTACTGTCTCTATTAATATTATTTTCCATTTTCAATCCCCCCAAGTTTCATTTTATATTCAAATTTTATCATAATATGTGAAAATAAATTTCGTTACAGCGAATCATACTTTTTTGGAACATAATCTTCTTTCGAAATATTTATTGATTCTATTATTGTGTAGGGAGTGGTATAGCAATTACTACGGTAAACCAATTATTTTTTGTGTCAATGGTCAACATACCATTGTATTTTTCAACAGCATGTTGCATACTTCTAATTCCATAACCGTGATATGTATCGTCAAGTTTTGTTGTCAAAAATCGACCTTTGTCAATTTTAATCTGAGTTTCATAGTAGTTTTCCATTTTAATGATAATAAATCCTTTTTCTTCTACTATTGCTAACTTCAATAAACGTTTATTATTATCTTTGACTAATTTTAAACTATCAATAGCATTATCAATAGCATTACTGAAGATTGACACTATATCAATCGTAGAAATAAAATTAAGTTTCTCAGCATTTGCCACAACCGTAATATTAATATTATTTTCTCTTAAACTTTCTTCTTTACTGTTTATAATAACATCTATTTCTCGATTGTTAGTATGATACGTGTTTTCAACTGACTTGATTGAGTTTTCAAATTCCGTAATATGTGCAATTTTCTTTTCATAATCAAGCTCATTCTTGATCAATTCTATATAATGTTTTAAATCGTGGTATTTACGATTAATAGTATCAATTGATTTCATAGATACTTGATATTGATTATATTGATTGTCTAACATTCTTTTCATTAAATCTACTTCTAACGTTTTTTGGGCACTATAATTATGTTCTCTAAGTGAATACAGTAAGATAAACCCTACTAGATTAACCAAGGTTCGAATATAGAATATTTCCATGGCTCCAGTTGATGAAATTGGCGAGTTAATATTTAAAAAACTAAAGTTTGAAATCGAGAATACTAATATTGCAGTTACGATAGCAGTCATTAAATCATTAATTTTCACGTCAAATCCCTTTAGATTATGCTGGTATCTCTTTTCAAACGGATTTAATAGCGCAAAGAACAAAGCATACATTATTATCATGATAATCGAAATAGATAAATTGTAGTCGTATAATTTTAACGGACTATATACTAAAACATTCACAAAATCATTAAAATTATTCACAATTAAAAAGTATTCCAATTGCCAAGTTATCGAGGCAACGAGTTCAGATATGATAAAAGCTAATATGGTAATATAAGAAGATACTAATACACTGTATTTTGTCAATAAAAAAACATTTAAGAACATTAAAACAAATGAAAGAAACATCCCAAAAATCCATAAATCTAGTGGCCAAGTCAATGCCCAATGATGAAATAATACAAAAACAATTAAAGAAATGATTGAAATACCAATTGTTATATTATTACTATACTTTTTTGAACTATACTTAATGTAAAAAAACACCGCTAAAAATTGTGCTATTGAGGCGTAAATTCTTGGCGTGTTTAACATAACTTCTGCACTATTGCTTAAAATTATCATACTTTTTCACCTAAATAATTAACCAAATGTTCCATAAATTGTTTCTTTTTTGAGCGAGCAATTTTTAATTTATGATTGCCTACTAATGCAAAATCTTGTTCTACACCTTTAACATGTTTTAAGTTAATGAGATAAGAGTTATTAGCTCGATTAAAATTATAATCTTGTAGGATATCTTCATATTTTTTTAATGTATCCCTTATTTCAAAAAAATCTTGTTCCGTATGAATAATTAAATCATGTTTGATACTTTCAATAAATAATATTTCATCACTATCAATTTTTTTAATACTATTTTCAGTTTTAATAATAATATTTTTATTTTGTTTTTCTCGCTTAATGCGTTCAATTGATTTACTGATTTCTTCTGAAAAAGCAAAATATGGTAGTGGTTTTAGTAAATAGTTCGTTGCGTTAACAGAATAGCCTTTAATTGCATATTGTGGCATATTTGTAACAAATATAATAATTACTTTTCGGTCGGTCTCCCTTATGATTTCTGCAGTTCTTAAACCATCAGTAATTTCCATTTCTATGTCTAATAAAATAATGTCATAAATTGGTTTAAAATTGCTTATTATCTTTACGCCATCATCAAAAATATAAAATTCAAAAGCAATATTTTGATTTTCTCTTTGATATCTTATGAAATAACTTTTTAATAGTTTTACACTCTCAGCATCATCTTCTACTATCGCAACATTTAGAATCAAGATGATCAACCTCCCTTATTTTCTAATTTATGATTGGAATTGTCAACTCTGTATATTGATAATCGAAAGCGCTACCTCTAAACAACTATATCACGTTAAAATTAAAATAACAATCTTTTTTATAGTTTAGCCTACCTAAATCACATCATTAGTTCTACATGTGTTTAAAGAAAAAAACCTCTTATAGCGCATCTGTTAATATTATAACATGAATGCGATTAGAGGTTTAATCTTTATCTGATTTGTATTTATTATTCTAATTCGAAGGCGCCAGTATAAAGTTGATAATACGTACCCTTTAAATCAATTAAATCACTGTGTTTACCACGTTCGACAATATTACCATCTTCTAAGATAATAATGGCCTTAGAGTTTTTAATGGTAGATAATCTATGAGCTATCACAAACACAGTTCTACCTTCCATTAGTTTATCCATTCCGTCTTGGATTAATCTTTCCGTATACGTATCAATTGATGAAGTTGCCTCATCTAAAATTAAGACAGGTGGATTGGATATCGCAGCCCTTGCGATAGAA
>Ga0265294_10002117_pt1 | contig 26242 bp, 26 predicted proteins | sample MunlanPumphouse3_FD_192504 | JGI IMG/M metagenome (GOLD analysis project Ga0265294, IMG submission 192504) | Groundwater microbial communities from a municipal landfill in Southern Ontario, Canada - Pumphouse #3 | ecosystem: Environmental > Aquatic > Deep subsurface > Groundwater | place... | reverse complement strand
GGGTGTCGGCGCCGATTTCGGTTCGGGCTTGGAATCCGGCTTGGGCGCGGCCTCGGCCTTGGGCGACGGTGCCGCAGCCGACGCGGCGCCGGGAGGCTTGCCCTGTCCATGCAACTGATCGAGCAGGGCCTCGAATTCATCCTCGCCGATCGTATCGGCTGCAGGCGTGGCAGCGACTGCAGGCACGCCGCCATGCTTGCCCGCTCCGTGCAGTTGATCCAGCAGCGACTCGAATTCCTCGTCGGTAATCTCCCCCGACGCCGACGCGGGCAACTCGGACGGCGTGCCCGGCTCGCCTGCGGCGGCCGCGTCTTTTTCCAGCGCATCCAGCAGCGACTCGAACTCCTGGTCCGTGATGTCCCCCGTTGCCTCGGCGGAAGGCGGCGCGGCGGCCGCGGGCTGTTGCGTGGCCGGCGCCGCCGGGGCGGCAGGCGATTCGTCCTTCCGGCTCAGTATCTCCAACTGCTCCAGCAATTCCGGATCGGCGGCGGTCGGCTCCTCGCCGCCACGCAGCTCGTTGAACATGACATTGAGGACATCGAGCACCCGCAGCACGACATCCATCAGATTCGCGTCCACCTCGCGCTCGCCCTGGCGCAGGAGATTGAAGACATCTTCCGCTCGGTGACAGACATCCACCAGGGCCGTCAGATTGAGGAAACTTGCTCCCCCCTTGATGGTATGGAACCCACGGAATACGGCGTTCAGCAGATCCCGGTCATCGGCTCGTTGTTCCAGCTCGACGAGCTGCTCCCCAAGCTGCTCCAGAATCTCGCTGGCCTCGATCAGAAAGTCCTGGAGGATATCGTCATCTGCACTGATGGTCATATGTCCGTTCCCTTAAAACCCGAGACTCGACAGCAGCTCGTCCACGTCGTCCTGGCCCCGCACCACATCTGCGCTCTCCTTGCCGGGAATCTGCGGCCCCGCGAGCTCTGACCTGCCATCTTTCTTGCCGCCGGCGGCCTCGGAGGGCTCGGCCGTCATGCGCTGCCCCGATATCCGGATCAGGCCCACCAGGTTGTCTTCCACCTCCTGCACCAGCGCTATGACCCGGCGAATGATCTGGCCGGTCAAATCCTGGAAATCCTGGGCCATCAGGACGTCCGACAAGTTCCTGTGGAACTGGGCCGCGCCCTCTGCGGTCCAGGCCAGGAACTCGTCGATTTCGCGCGCCAAGGCGCGGAATTCTTCGACGGACATGTTGCGGCTACGAAACCGCTCCCAGTTCTCTCTCAACGCCTTGGCGCGCTGTTCCATCTCCTCGGAGACCGGCAGGGTTTCCTCCACCGCGGTCAGCGTGCGGTTGGCGGCCTGTTCGGTCATGGTGATGACGTAATTCAGGCGATCCTTGGCATCCGGGATCTCGTCCTGCGTCAGCCGTGCGATACGCGAATCCAGCCGGAAGTTGTTCAGGGCTTCATGGAGGTCCCGCGTCAACTTGCCCAGCTCGACGAACAGGCTCGCGTCGTGCGACCGGATCAAATCGTCCAGCATCCGGTTCACCTCCCCGTCGTTTTCCGCCTCGATCTCGTTCAGCAACGCCCGTGCCCAGGCCAGCCGTTCTTCTTTGGAACCTTTCAATTCGGCCATGCGGTATCGTCCTTCTTATGCGCCGCCTTCGAGACGTTCGAAGATTTTGTCGATCTTTTCCTTGAGCGTGACTGCGGTGAACGGCTTGACGATGTAGCCATTCACCCCCGCCTGCGCGGCCTCGATGATCTGATCACGCTTGGCCTCGGCGGTCACCATCAGCACCGGCAGCTTGGCGAGCTTGGGATCGGCGCGCACGGCCCTGAGCAGTTCAATGCCCGTCATGCCGGGCATGTTCCAGTCCGTGACCAGGAAATCGAAGCCCCCGGCCTGGAGCATGGGCAGCGCGGTGGATCCGTCATCGGCTTCGGCCGTATTGTTGAAGCCGAGATCGCGCAACAGGTTCTTGATGATCCGGCGCATCGTGGAAAAGTCGTCCACGATGAGGATTTTCATGTTCTTGTCCAACAAAAGCCTCCTGAATCAAGATGCCCCAAGGCACCGGGGCGTTGCGACGGTTTTATCCTAGATCCATTCTGCCATACGGGCGCGCAACCGAAGCAGCGCCTGGCCGTGAATCTGACAGACGCGCGACTCGGTCACGCCCAACACCTCTCCAATCTCGCGTAGATTGAGCTCCTCGTCATAATACAGGGACATGACCAGACGTTCCCGCTCCGGCAATCCGGCAATGGCCTCCGCCAGTGCCTGTTGGAACCGTTCCTTCTGTAATCCTTCCAGGGGACCGGTCACGTGTTCGGGAACTGCATCCGAATCCTCATCGCCAGTCTCAAGCGCATCATCGAAACTGGCGATCCTGCAACTGGCCGAGTCCCGCAGGATCTGGTGATATTCATCCAGGCTGATGCCCATGGCCTCCGCGACCTCGCTGCTGCGTGCGTCGCGGCCCTCGCGGTTCTCGATCTCCTGCATCGCCTGCGCCACCATGCGCGCCTTGCGATGCACCGAACGCGGCACCCAGTCGCTGCGTCGGATCTCGTCCAGCATCGCGCCCCGGATGCGGATACCGGCGTAGGTCTCGAAGCTCGCGCCTTGTGCCGCATCGTAGTGGCGCGACGCCTCCAGCAGGCCAATCATGCCTGCCTGGATCAGATCGTCCGCCTGCACGTTGGGCGGCAGACGGCTGAGCAGGTGATAAGCGATACGCTTGACCAGGGGCGCGTATCGCACCACCAGTTCCTCCTGCGCCGTCTGCTGCGTGGCCGAGTACATGGCAATCCCGTTCACGGCTCGCCTTCCCCGCTGTTCCAACCCGCCTGGATCAGCCGCTCGACGAAAAATTCCAGGTAACCGGCCGCGTGTCTGGGCATCGGCCATTTATCGACCGTTTGCGCCAATTTCTTGAATGCCACGGCCGCATGGCTGCGGGGGAAGGCCTCCACCACCGCGCGCTGTCTCTGCACGGCCCGGCGCAGATAATCGTCGTAAGGCACGCTGCCGCTGTAATCCAGCATGACGTCGAGAAAGCGGTCCGTGACCTTGGAGAGCTTGGCAAACAGCTCCTGGCCCTCCTGAATGCTGCGCACCATGTTGGCGAGCACCCGGAAGCGCCGCACGCCATACTCCCGGCTCAGCAGCTTGATGAAGGCATAGGCATCCGTAATGGAGGCGGGCTCGTCGCAGACCACCACCAGCACCTCCTGAGAAGCGCGGCTGAAGGTCACGACACTGTCGGAGATACCCGCGGCGGTATCGACGATCAGCATGTCCAGGCTGCCGCCGAGTTCGCTGAAGGCATGGACGATTCCCGCATGCTCCACCGGGCTCAGTTCCGCCATCCGCTTGGTCCCGGACGAGGCGGGGATGATCTTCACCCCGGCAGGGCCCGGCACCATAATCTCTTCCAGGGTGCGCTCGCCGTTGAGGACGTGCTGCAGGTTGTAGCGGGGTTGCAGGCCGAGCAGGACGTCTACGTTGGCAAGCCCCAGATCGGCGTCCAGGAGCAGGACCTCGCGGCCCAGTTCCGCCGTGGCCACGGCGAGATTCACCGAGACATTGGTCTTGCCGACCCCGCCTTTGCCGCTAGTCACCGCGATGACGCGAACGGGCTTGGTCTGTGTGATGCGGCGCAGGCCCGCCGCCTGGTCGTTTTGTACGTCAGAAGCGAACATTGGCGGCCATTCCTCCAAAGGCCAGCGCCAGGGACTCGTCTTCCAGAACCTGGTCGCTTTGCTGCTGCATGAGTGTCACCGCGCGGGCCACCAGATTGTGCGCCCGCGCCGGCTGCATGTCTTCCGGCACGCGCTGCCCGTCGCCCACATAGGCCAGCGGGAGCTGATGCTGAATGATCGCCGACAACGCCCCTCCCAGGCTCGCCGCTTCATCAGTCTTGGTCAGGATGCAGCCATCCAGATGCACGTGCCGGAACGCCCGGATCGTTTCGTCCAGGACCACCGACTGCGCCGTGGCGGAGAGCACCAGATAGTTCTTCGCCAACGGCACCCCATTACCCAGTGCGGCAAGCTGCTCGGTCAGCCGCACGTCCCGCTGGCTCATGCCCGCGGTGTCGATCAGCACCAGGCGCTTGTCATAGAGACTGTTGATCGCCGCGCGCAGCTCGTCCGCATCCGCCGCCACCTGCATCGGCACACCCAGGATCTGGGCATAGGTACGCAATTGTTCGTGGGCGCCGATGCGGTAGCTGTCGGTCGTGATGAGCGCCACCTGGCGCTGTCCATGGCGGAGTGCAAAGCGCGCTGCGAGCTTCGCGACCGTGGTGGTCTTGCCAACCCCTGTCGGCCCGATCAGGGCCACGATGCCGCCGCGGGTCAAAATTTCGTCATCCATCACGGGCAAACTGCGGGCCAGCAGCGCAAGGCTCTGGCGCCAGGCATGCTCCGCGTCCTCGTAGGAAGCCGCCTCGTCCGCCAGCCGGCGGCACAGCGCGTTGCTCAGCCCCAGCATCGTCAAGCGGCGCAGGAGCTCGGTCCGCCACGGCTGGCGCCGCGCCATCTCGCCCCAGGCGATTCCCGACAACTGGTCCTCGAGCAGGCCGCGCAGGCTCCTGATCTCCCGCCGCATCTCCGCCAGGGCGGGATCCTGTGACCACTCGATTTCAGGCAGCCTGCGTGGCGGGGGTTGCGGTTCGCGGGGGTGCGGATCGGAAAACGCGCGCGAGGCCGGTTCCGGCGTCTCGGGTAAAGATCCGGCCACCTTGCCGGGCGCCGCACCGATGGCGGAAAGGGCGGGCGCGGGCTGCTCGTCCTGCCGCAAGGATTCGTTCAGAATCTCTTCGTCGTAATCGACGGCGGCGATGATCTCGACTCCCCCATCGACCCGCCGATTGGACAGGATCACCGCATCCGGCCCCTGCTCCTCCCGCACCTTGCGGATCGCCTGACGCATGTCCGGTGCAAAGAATCGTCTTATCTTCATCACTTAGCCCCAAGTCCAGGCAAGTTCTTCCGCGTGCCTCCCGACACACCGGCGGCTCCGCCCTCTGAATCGGCATCGTGCCGGCCTGCCCGAAAGAATCGCTATTGTTTTCTGCCGATCCCCATCTGCTGCCCTACGGTGGCCACCACCCTGATCTGCTTGTTGTCCGGTATCTCGTTGTAGGCCAACACATGCATTCCGGGCACGGTGTAGCGCAGAAACCGGGCCAACCACGGCCGCAACGGCGCGGGTACCAGCAACACCGCGGGGTGTCCTGCCATCTCCTGGCGCTGCGCACTCTCCGCCAGGGATTTCTGCAACCGCTCGGCCAGGCCGGGCTCGAACCCGACGGTGCCATCCGCGGTGCCCTGCAGGGACTGAAGCAATATCTGTTCCAGTGCCGGATCCAGCGTGACCACCGCCAGTTCCGGCGCCATGCCATTGATATACTGGACAATTGAACGGCCGAGGGCGACACGCACCGCCGCCGTCAGCGTGGCGGGGTCTTGACTCCGTCCGGCGTGCTCCGCCAAGGTTTCGGCGATGGTCCGCATGTCGCGGATGGGGACGCGCTCCAGCAGCAGGTTCTGCAGCACCTTCAGGATGACACCCAGCGGAAGCGCCCGCGGCGTGAGATCTTCCACCAGCTTGGGTGCGGTCTTGGCCAGCATGTCGAGCAGTTGCTGGACCTCCTCGTGCCCGAGCAACTCGTGGGCATGGTCGTGCAGCAACTGGCTCAGATGGGTGGCTATGACGGTGCTGGCGTCCACCACCGTGTACCCCATGGCCTGGGCCTGATCCCGTTGATCCGCATCGATCCAGACGGCGTCGAGCCCGAAGGCCGGGTCCTTGGTGGGCGTGCCGGTCAGCGTGCCGAACACGCGCCCCGGATTGATGGCCAGCTCCCGATCCGGATAGACCTCGGCCTCGCCCATGGGCACGCCAAGCAGGGTGATGCGGTAGGCATTGGGTGTCAGATCGAGGTTGTCCCGAATATGCACCGGCTGGATCAGGAAGCCCAGATCCTGGGACAGTTTCTTGCGCACCCCCTTGATGCGCGACATGAGCTGTCCGCCCTGGGACTTGTCCACCAACGGTATCAGGCGATACCCCACCTCCAGCCCTATGATGTCCACCGGGGCCACGTCGTCCCAACTCAACTCCCGCTCGGCCGGTGGCGGCGCCGGCGCCTCCGTCTCTTCGACCGGCGCCGGAGCCTGCCTGCGCTTGGCCATCACGAAAGCGGCGCCGCCGGACACCCCCGCCAAGGTCAGAAAGGCCAGGTTCGGCATGCCGGGGATCAGGCCTAGAAGTCCGATCACGCCGGCAGTCGTGCCCAGGGCGGTGGGGCTGTTGAAAAGCTGGGACGTGATCTGGGTAGTTACGGCTTCCGCGCCGGATACGCGCGTCACGATGATGGCGGTGGCCGTGGAGAGCACCAGCGACGGAATCTGGGCCACCAGCCCGTCGCCGATGGTGAGCAGGGTGTAGATCTGCAGGGACTGAGACAACGGCAGTCCGTGCTGCAGCGTGCCGATACCCAGTCCCCCGATGATATTGATGAACAGGATCAGGATGCCGGCGATGGCGTCCCCGCGCACGAACTTGCTGGCACCGTCCATGGCCCCGTAGAAATCCGCCTCGCGCGTGATCTCCTCACGTCGGCGGCGCGCCTCGTCCTGGCTGATGAGGCCAGCGTTGAGATCCGCGTCCACCGCCATCTGCTTGCCGGGCATGGCGTCCAAGGTGAAACGGGCGCTCACCTCCGACACGCGCCCCGCGCCCTTGGTCACCACCACGAAGTTGATGATGGTGAGGATCAGGAACACCACCAGGCCCACGGCGTAATTGCCGCCCACCACGAACTCGCCGAAGGCCTCGATCACCTGCCCTGCCGCATCCGTGCCCGTGTGCCCTTCCAGCAGCACAACGCGGGTCGAAGCGACGTTGAGCGCCAGGCGCAGCAGCGTGGCCACCAGCAGGACCGTGGGGAACACGCCGAAGTCCAGGGGACGCAGCGCATAGATGGCCACCAGCAGCACCATCAGCGACAGGGCGATGTTGAACGTGAAGAACATGTCCAGCGCCAGCGGCGGCAGCGGCACGACCATCATGCTCAGCATCGCCATCACCAGCAGCGGCGCCCCCAGGCCGCCGCGGCTCAGTGCCCGGCGCATCTCCGCCAGGATCGCAGCGAAGTTCATGATCGTCCTCCTGCCTCAGGCACCGTTGGCGCCACTATGACGAAACGTTGTTCTCTCATCATGCACGCTTTCCTGGACCCCGCTTGAGGAATTCCTCCGGCACCGGCAGATCGGCCGGCGGTTCCGGCCGCGCCCCTCCCGGCGCCCAAGTCTTCAGCTGATACACGTAGGCGAGCACTTGTGCCACCGCCACATACAGCCCGGCCGGGATCTCGCGGCCGATCTCGGTGCTGAAATAGATGGCGCGCGCCAGGGGCGGCGCCGAAAAGATCGGAACGCGATGCTCGCTCGCCACGGCGCGGATTCGGGCTGCGACAAGGTCCGAACCCTTCGCCACCACGCGCGGCGCCTTCATCTTGTCCTGGTCGTAACGCAGGGCCACGGCGTAGTGGGTCGGGTTGGTGATCACCACATCGGCCTTGGGCACCTCCTCCATCATGCGCCGCTGGGCCAGCTCGCGTTGCAGCCGGCGGATGCGGCTCTTCACCTCGGGCCGGCCTTCCGTTTCCTTGAACTCGTCCTTGACCTCCTGGCGCGTCATGCGCAACTGCCGGGCGTAATCCCAGAGCTGGAACGGCACGTCCACCGCCGCAATCAAAACGAGCGAGGCGCTCAGGATGATGAACGCCTTTACGAACAGGCTCACCGCATGGTCGAAGGCCCGCTCGTAGGGCTCGAAACCGAGGCCCAGCAACTCGCTCGCCAGGTTCCACAGGAGCGTCACCGCCACCGTGGCCACCACGGCGAACTTGGCGAGCGCCTTGCCGAGTTCCACCAGCCCGCGCCAGGAAAATATCTTGCCCAACCCTTTGACGGGATTCAGCCGTTCCCATTTCAAGGTGAGCGCCTGCGCGCTGAAGGACCAACCGCCGATGGCGAGCGGCCCGATCACCGCGGCGACGATCATGAGCAGCAAGAACGGCGCCAGCAGCATCAATGCATCCCCGAACAGGTGCCCGAAGGACTGCAGCATGGCGACGGGATCGAACAGGCTGTCCCGCTCCACCTGGAATGCCTGACGCAGTATCCCCTGCAGCGACTGCAACATCCCCTGCCCCAACAGCACCAGCCCGCCGGACGCGGCCAGCATCATGACCATGTTGTTGAGCTCGCGCGAGCGCGGGATCTGGCCCTTCTCGCGGGCCTCCCGCAGGCGTTTGCCTGTAGCTCGTTCTGTACGTTCCTGTCCGCTCTCTTCCGCCATGCTCCATCAGCCTCCGGAGATGAGCCGTCGCACCAGGCCGAAGCCTTCCGCCGTCAGGTTCTCGATGTGCGGCGTCAGGCTGGGGGCCGTCATCAGCACGATCAGGAAACCAAGCAGCAGCGTGACGGGAAAGCCGACGGCGAAGATGTTCAATTGCGGCGCCGCACGGGTCATCACGCCGAATGACAGGTTGACCACCAGCAACGCCACGATGGCGGGCAGCGCCAGCAGCACGGCCCCCACGAACATCTGCCCGGCCCAGTTCACGAGCATCCACAGCGCCTCCCGCGACAAGCCCGAAGCCCCCACGGGCAGGGTGCGGAAGCTGTCGGCGAGCAGTTCGAGCAACACGAGATGCCCATTGAGCGCCAAAAAAACCAGCATCGTCATGATGAGGTAGTACTGACTGATCACCGGCACCTGCACGCCGTTTTCCGGGTCCACGATGGAGGCGAAGCCGAGTCCCATGCTGTTGGCGATGGCCTGGCCGCCGATGATCAGCGCATTGAATACCATCTGGAGCGCGAACCCCATGGCCACGCCGATCAGCACTTGATGCAGGCCGATCAGTACGCCTTGCGCGCTGATCGGGTCCACCGCGGGGACCGCGGGGATCACCGGCGCGAGCACCCAGCTCACCGCCAGCGCCAAGGCCAGGCGGATGCGCACCGGCACGCTATGCGAGCTGAAGATCGGCGCGGCCATGAACATGGCCCCGATACGCATGAACGGCCACAGGAAGCTGCCGACCCACGCGGCGATCTGGGCGCTGGTGAAGGTCATGGCGCGCGGCCCCGTCGGTACGGGCGCGCCGCGCTGGAACCGTTCCTGTCGTAACGCTGCTCCGCCATTCCGAGTCACCTGTTCGTTGTCGGCGTTGTCGTTCTCGTTTCCCGGCCCTGCGCCGCGGGCAACGTCTTGTCTACCCGATCAGGGAGGGAATGCTTTCGATCAATTGCTCCGTGAAGTTGACGAGGAGATGCAGCATCCATCCTCCCGCGACCGCTATGGCCGCCGCCACTGTCAACAGCTTGGGCACGAAGCTCAAGGTCATCTCGTTGATCTGCGTCGCCGCCTGGAACATGCCCACCAGCACACCGACGGTGAGCGCGGAGATCAACAGGGGAGCGGCAAGCAGAGTCGTCACCATGAGCGCTTCCTGCCCGATCCCCATTATCGTTTCCGGTGTCATGCATTCCCCCCTTGAGGAACTCTGATCAACGCCCTTTCCCTAGTGGGAAAAGGGATGGAATTTTTCCAGAGCTGCCCGAACCGATCCGACGTGCGACAAACACGGCCCGGTCAGATGTAGAAGCTCGAAGCGAGCGTGCCCATGATCAGCGCCCAACCGTCCACCAGCACGAACAACATGAGCTTGAACGGGAGCGATATGAGCATGGGCGAGAGCATCATCATGCCCATGGACATGAGCACGCTGGCCACCACCAGATCGATCACCACGAACGGTATGAAAACGAGGAAGCCGATCTGGAAGGCGGTCTTCAGCTCGCTCGTCACGAACGCCGGAACCAGCACCGCGAACGGAATCTGCTCGGCGGACTCGACGCTCTGCCTGCCCGCAATGCGGTTGAACATCGCCAGGTCCGGCTCCCGCGTCTGTTGCAGCATGAAAGTGCGAAACGGCGCGGCCGCCCGGTGCAGCGCCTCCTGCGCCGGCAGTTCGTCCCGCAGGTACGGCTGCAGCGCCTCGGTGTTGACCCGATCGAACACCGGCAGCATCACGAAGGCGGTGAGAAACAGCGCCAGCCCGATGAGGATCTGATTGGACGGCGTCTGCATGGTCCCCAGGGCCTGGCGCAAGATCGAGAGTACGATGATGATGCGCGTGAACGAGGTCAACATGAGCAGCGCCGCGGGCAGCAGGGTCAAGGCGGTCATCAGCGCCAGCACCTGGATGCTCACGCTGTAGGTCTGGCCGCCGCCGGGCGCGGGCGTCACCGTCACGGCGGCAAATCCCGGCTCGGCCCAGGCGCTGCCGCAGCTCAGCGCGAGCCCCAGGACGAGCAGCGACCGCAACACAAGATTCATGACGTCTTCCCTCCGCGCAGGGCGGCGGCGAGGCGTTCCGCGAAGTTGTCCGGCGCACGCCGGCCGGCCTCGCCTTCCGTGACGATGGGCTCGTCCAGGACGTGCAACGTCTGCACGCGCCCAGGCGCAATGCCCAGGAGCAGTTGCTGCTTGCCGATCTGGACGAGGATCACACGCTCCCGCGGCCCGACGGACAGGCCGCCGATCACGCGCATTGCGCCATTGGCGGACGCCTGCAGGCGGCCGAAGCGGCGCAGCAGCCAGGCCGTGGCGACGATCGCCGCCAGCACCAGCAGCAGGCTGACGGTAAATTGCAGCAGATTCCCCACGCCCAGAGGCTCTCCGGGCGCCTTGGCGGCCGCAGGCAGCGCTTCATCCGCGGCCAGGGCCATTGCCGGCAGCGCCAGGCCCAACAGGCACAAGGCCCGGCCAAGCCGCTGGACATGTCGCAAGGCATCATGCTTCGTCCGGCCGTTCCGTTCGCGCGTACTCATGTTTCTGTGCCGCCTGTCGTCTCTCATGCTCACTTCAATTTCTTGACCCGCTCGGCCGGGCTGATGACGTCGGTGAGACGGATACCGAATTTTTCGTTGACCACCACGACTTCACCGTGGGCAATCAGCGTGCCGTTGACCAGCACGTCGAGCGGCTCGCCCGCCAGGCGATCCAACTCCACGACCGAGCCTTGGTTAAGCTGCAACAGATTGCGGATACTGATCTTGGTACGCCCGATTTCCATCGCGATGGTGACCGGGATATCCAGGATCACGTCCAGGTTGATATCCTCACCGCCCGGGGTAGTGCCAGGCGTGGGCTCCAGGTCCTCGAACTGGGCGCGCGGGTAGCTCTCTTCTTTGGGCTGCGGCGATGCCTGCTCTGCCCCAGACGCCTGCGTCGAGGCTTCCTGTTCGGCCAGGGCGGCCGCCCATTCACTGCTCAGATCGTCCGCGTCGTTCTGGTCGTTCATAGATCTCTCCTGCTGCTCTCGAAACCGCAATCAGATCGTGCGGCGCACCCGCTCCGTGATCTTGATTGCGTTGTACCCCTTGGAAACCCCGAACGTCCCGCGAAATACGGGTATGTCCTCCGCGCGCAACGTGACCGATTCGGGAAGTTCGATGGGAATCACATCGCCTGGCTTCAGATGCATCAGCTCGCGCAGGCTGAGCTCCACCTCGACCAGCGTGCTGCTCAGTTCCACCGTCGCCTCTTTCATCTCCTCGCGCAACGCGTGCAGCCAGCGCTCGTCCACATCCGAGCGGTCGCTCTGGATGCCCGCGTCGAGCAGATCGCGGATCGGCTCGATCATCGAGTAGGGCATGGTGATATGCAGGTCGCCACCGCCGCCTTCGAGCTCGATGTGGATGTTCGTCACCACCACCACCTCGGTGGGACTCACGATATTCGCCAGGTGCGGGTTGACCTCCGAATTCATGTACTCGAACTCCAGCGGCATCACCGGCGCCCAGGCCTCCTTGAGGTCCTTGAACGCGTGCCGCAGGATGATCTGGATCACGCGCGTCTCGGTGGGCGTGAATTCTCGGCCCTCGATCTTCGCCTTGAAGCGCCCGTCTCCACCGAAGAAATTGTCCACCACGGTAAACACGAGCTTCGGGTCGAGAATGAACAGCGCCGTGCCGCGCAGCGGCTTGATGCGCACCAGGTTGAGGCTGGTGGGCACATAGAGGCTGTGGACGTATTCGGCGAACTTGACCATCTGCACGCCTCCAACGGAAATCTCCGCCGAGCGGCGCAGCATGTTGAAGAGGCTGATCCGGAAGTGGCGCACGAACCGCTCGTTGACCATCTCCAGAGTGGGCAGACGGCCGCGTACGATACGGTCCTGGCTGGTGAAGTCGTACGGACGGGCCACTCCGTCCGCCAGAAACTCGTCGCTCTCCGTATTGACGTCGCCGTTGGAGACGCCGTGCAGTAGCGCATCGATTTCTTCTTGTGACAGCAGATCGTTGACGGGCATGGCGCTTATTGCATGACAAAACTGGTGAAATAGACGGCTTCCACGTCACCCTTGATGCCGCGCTCCGCGAGAATCGAACGGATTTCCGCAAGCACCGTTTCGCGCAGTTTCTCCTTGCCCTCGCGGCTACTGACACTGGCAAGATCCAGGCTGCTGAAGATCAGCAGGAGGTTGTTGCGCACGGCCGGCATGTGGTGCTTGATTCCGTCGGCGGTCTGCTGCTCGGTGACCATCAACTGCACCCCGATCTGCAGAAAACGGATCATGCCGTGATCCTGGAAATTCACCACGAACGCCGGATCCAGATCGACGTATATGGACTCTTTGACTGGCTTGCCTTCAGCCGTGGCCGCCCCGTTGCCAACCGCGCCCACTATCGGATTGATGAAAAGCTTCTTCGCGACAAAAAGCGTGGTTCCAACACTGGCCGCCAGCAGCAGGGCGATACCGGTTGCAATCATGAGGATCATTTTGGGCTTGAATAAGCCGCTCGCCTTGGCCGGCTCCACGGCGAGATCCAGGTCGTCTTCTTTCTTTGCCATTCCGGGCCCCTTTCATGCTGTTGCCAGGACCCGAGCAAGAGCTGTGCCACCCCCAACAAACACAAAATAACAAAGACATTACAAAAGGTTAAAACACGACCACATGCCAATGACAAACCTTTGACTGGCTCCCGCGCGGGCGGCTGCCGGAAAGCCGGCGCCTGGTGCGGCCAAAGGGCAGCCTGTCGAGGCCCCGCAGGTCACGTTCAAAGCTACGTGACGGCTCACCAGCCTCGGAAACAATCCCGCTACCGGAGTCTCAAGGCTTGCGCGCGCTCAATGATGAGCTGTTTGAATTTATTCGGCGACAAAGGGACGGGCCGGACCTACCGCTGTGTCAAGCGGCGGTTGGTGGAACGGTGACGCCATGAAGGTGGGTATAAGTTTCAGGATTCGCCGTACGATCCGTCATACGGCACTACGCGCACCGAAGCGGCTGAGCCATCAACAATTGAACTGAAAACCAGCCGAGCAGTTTTGGCAACCCCTCCAATTCGGACTCGGACAGCGGCGCCTTCGCAGCAGCGGCATTCTCGCTAACCGCCGTCTTCGTGACCGGACTCGTCCATTGCACAGGTGAAGCAGAATACATTGACTGTGTAGCGTTGATTTCCATCAGTTCAACTTCTTGGGCGTCATACGTAGTAATCCACCAAGCCTCGCGCAATGGCAATTCCATATGAGGCGTCGGCCGTGGCGGCCATGTCGTCCTGCCCCGGCCCGAAGTCATGCGGATGTTGCGCCTGGGGCGAGGCGGCCCGGTCCTGCCCGTGCCGGGCGAACGAATGCTGGGATACGTTCACGTCGACCAGGTTCAGCCCCTGCTCGCCCAGCATCTCCCGCAGCCGCGGGATGGCGGCTTCCAGCGCCTCGCGGGTCACGGCATGGTGGGCCGTGAAGGCCACGCTTGCCTGGTCCTGCTGGATTGTTATGCGCACTTCGAGTGGCCCGAGGTGCGGCGGGTTAAGCCGCAGTTCCGCGCCCTGTTGCTGTTGGTTGATCAGCCACACGACCTTGCCGCCCAGCTCTTCGCTCCATCCCGGTTTACCGACCTGGGCCTGAAGAAACGTATCTGGTGGCGGCATGGTCCGGGATTTGTCCGCCGCAGCGGCCCCCTGGGCCGACAACGGCACAGACGTTTCAGGCTGCGCATCCGGCAACGGCTGTTGGGACGCTAACTTCATGCCAGTCCCATCGGCATCATTCGCGACGTCCGCCGTATCATCCAGCATCACTCTTGCCGCCAGTTCGGCAAAACCTCCCGCCTTCGCGGGATCCGCTACGCCCGCCGATGACAAAACCGTTCTTGGCATACCCCCCTCGGCTTCCAAATCGGTCTCTGGGGAACGCTCGGCCCCACCCGCCACCATCGCCAGCGCCAGATTCGGCAACTCCTCCACGGAGCCCTCAGCCATTCCCACGGGCAGCTCGGTATCGGCACTGCCGTTCGTCTCCAGCCCTCCTGCCACCGGCAGGAGTTCCATCCCCTCCAGCAGTTCCAGCAAATCGGCCCCGTCCGGCGGCAAGGATTCACCGCCCGGCGGCAAGTCACTGGCAGCCGACCGGTCCGGTGCCGCTTTGGATGGCAGCGGCTTGCGGCCGTCCAGCTCGCTCGCCAGGGCATTGATGAACGGTTGTCCATCCTCTCCCCTGGCGTTCGTCCCGCCCTGCCCGGACACGCCATCGGCTTGAGGGTTGATCTCAGCTATTTTTATGGTTGGAATGAAATCAGACATCCGTTCCCCTTCCGATTGCCGCTTGTTGTTCTCATTTGAAACGGCAAATCACGTGCCATATCGCCCAGGCCCCAGCAAGCAACGGGGAAAACTCCCCGACACCCGCGGCTTGCACAGGTTCCCCGACTTCCGTTAATGCTCGTTCTTGAACGCACCCGACCGTTGAGCGCGTTCGTCCGACTCGCGCTGCTCACGCCGGGACTGTTCATAGTTCTCCTGCCTGCGGTAATTCTCGGCCACCTTGTTCAGGCTCTGCGCACGGCGGCGGGTGTCGAGCCACTGCCCCCGCTTGGCGTCGCAATCCCGCCGCGCCGTCTCCACCGCCCGCTGCTGCTGGTCGATCGCCGCATTGAGCCGTTCGAGGAACACGCGGTAGTCGCGCATCAGTGCGACATCCAGCCCCTGCCCGGCAACGGCCGCGAAGCGCCGCGCATATTCATCCCGATAGCCCGCCAGTTCGTTCAGGCGTGCCTCGGATTCCTTCAGGCGGCGCTGCGATTCTCCCAGCATGTGAGCCGCATCCCGCTCGCGTACTTCGGCGATCTTCACGACGGGTTCGATGCGTTTGGATCGGTTCATGGTTCACGTTTCCGACTTGCGTAACATCAGCGGACGCCGGCCTGTGTCTGGCCCGCCGTCTCGTCTTCCAGGTTCAGCACCGCCCGCAGCTCCTGCAGGCTTGCATCCAACGGTACCGCCTCGCGCATGCCCTGTTGCAGGAACTGCACCAGACGCGGGTGATACTCGATCGCCTCGTCGATGCGCGGATCACTGCCGCGCTGATAGGCCCCCACGCTGATGAGGTCCCGATTCTGCTGGTAGGCGGAGTAAATTTGCTTGAAGCGGCGCGCGGCCTGCTGGTGATCGGGCTGGGTGATTTCCATCATGGCACGGCTGATGGAAGCTTCGATATCGATGGCCGGATAATGGCCCGCCTCCGCCAAGTGCCGCGACAGCACTACATGCCCGTCCAGTATCGCCCGCGCCGCGTCCGCGATCGGATCGTTCTGGTCGTCGCCCTCAGCGAGCACGGTATAAAACGCGGTGATGGAGCCTGCGCCACTGTCGCCATTGCCCGCGCGCTCCACCAGTTGCGGCAGTTTGGCGAACACCGAGGGCGGATAGCCTTTGGTGGCCGGCGGCTCGCCGATGGCGAGCGCGATCTCGCGCTGCGCCTGGGCGAAGCGGGTCAGGGAATCCATCAGCAGCAGCACCTGCAGGCCCTGATCGCGGAAATACTCCGCGATGGCCGTGGCCAGCATCGCACCGTGCAGCCGCATCAGCGGGGGATTGTCCGCAGGGCTGGCCACCACCACCGCGCGGCTCAGCCCCTCACTGCCCAGGATGTTCTGCACGAACTCCTTCACTTCGCGGCCGCGCTCGCCGATCAGGCCCACCACCACCACGTCGGCGTTGGTGTAGCGCGTCATCATGCCCAGCAGCACGCTCTTGCCCACACCGCTGCCGGCAAACAGGCCCATGCGCTGGCCACGGCCGACGCTCAGCAGGGCGTTGATGGCCCGTATGCCCACGTCCAGCGGTTCGCGAATCGGGCTGCGCGCCAGGGGATTGATGGGGCGGCCGATGAGCGGCACATGCGCCTCCACCTGCAGCGGCCCCTTGCCGTCGAGAGGCTGGCCGGCGCCGTCCAGCACCCGGCCCAGCAGCCCCATGCCCACCGGGGCCGCGCACACCTGCTGCATCGGGATGACGCGCGCATTGGGCACCAGTCCGCGCATGTCGCTGGTGGGCATCAGGTATAGCTTGTCGCCCGCGAAGCCCACCACCTCGGCTTCCACGTTGCTGCCGTCGGGTGCTGCAATCAGGCAGCGCCCCCCGATGGGCGCCTGACAGCCAACGGCTTCGAGCGTGAGCCCCACGATGCGCGTGAGCCGGCCCTCCACCAGCAGCGGCACCCGCTCGTCGGCACGGGCGCGGTAGGCCGCCAGCTTCTGTCGCAACATGGCGTGGCGCCGCTTGGGTTCGGGAATCAACAACGTCATCGTCGGTTTCAAGTAAATGTCGGGTTGGCCCGCGAGGGCATAACCCGACGATTGTCGGCTCTTTCGGGTATGCTGCGCCAACCCGTCCTGTACTTTGCCGCTCGCCGCTTGCTACTTGCTGACATCCGTCGCCCGCTCGCCGCCGAAGACGGAGGCAATGACGGACGCAAGCCGTGTTTCAAGGCGGGCGTCGACCTGCGAGGTATCGGTGGTGACGAGGCACCCGCCGCGGGTCTGGGCGGAATCTTCCACGATACGCCATAACCGATCCTCGCCCTCCTGCGGGGGCAGGGCTTGACGGACCAGCGCGGCATCCTCGGGATGAAGGTGGACCACAACGTTGCGCGCAGCCACCGGCAAAACGGAGAGGGCTTCGCGCACCGCCGCCACGACCTGGCCGGGATCGGTCTTGATTTCCCGCCGCACCAGTTGACGCACCATGGCGATGACCAGCGCGACGATCTCGTGTTCCATCTGCTGATCCAGTTCGTCGAAGGGCTGAGTCAACGCCGCCATCAGCTCCTCCAGGCGTCTGCCCTGGGCCTGCAATTGCGCCTTGGACTCGGCCAGGGCCCGCTCCAGACCTTCCTGGTAGCCTTGCGCGAACGCCTCGTCATAGGCCTGCTTCTGAATCGCCTCGATCTCTTCGGCCGTGGGCGGGCGCATCTGCTCCGCCTGCTCCGTGGCGGCCGACGCCTCGGCATCCGCGCCGGGCCCCTCAACGGAAGGCAACTCCCAGCGGCGGAACTCTTCCAGAAGCTCTTTCGGGATGACTTTAGGTGACATATTGCTCGGCGCCCTTGCCGCCCAGCACCAGTTCGCCGGCCTCTGCCATGCGCCGTGCGATCGCCAAAATCTCCTTCTGCGCCGCCTCCACCTCGCTCAGGCGCACCGGCCCTTTGGCCTCCAGGTCGTCCCGCAGCATCTCGCCGGCGCGCTTCGACATGTTCTTGAATATCTTTTCGCGTACTGCCTCGTCCGCGCCCTTCAGGGCCAGGATCAGGGACTCGGAAGAGATCTCGCGCAGTAGCGACTGAATGCCGCGATCATCCACATCCACCAGATTGTCGAACACAAACATCTGATCCTGGATCTTCTGTCCAAGGTCGCCGTCCGCCTCCTTGATCTTGTCCAGAATCTCGGCCTCCTGGCTGCTATCCATATAGTTGAGGATATTGGCGGCCGTCTTTATGCCGCCCACGCCGGAGGACTTGACGTTGGCGTTGCCGGAAAATTGCCGCTCCAGGACTTCGTCCAGCTCCTGCAGTGCGGAAGGCGGTATGCCATCCAGCGCCGCAATGCGCATGAGCACATCCGGCCGCACGCGCGGCGGCAGTTGCGCCAACACTTCGGCCGCGTGGTCACCATCGAGATAGGACAGCACGATGGCCATGATCTGAGGATGTTCCAAGCGGATGATGTCGGCGACGGCCCGCGCGTCCATCCACTTGAGAGCCTCAAGTCCCTTGGTGTTGCGCCCGAGCAGGATGCGGTCGATGAGACCGCCGGCCTTGTCCTCGCCCAGCGCAGAAACCAGCACCTTACGGATGTATTCCTCCGTTCCCACCCCGAGCGCAGTCTGCTGTTCCACCGTGCTCACGAATTCACGCAGCACGACATCCGCCTGTTCCTTGGAGATGTTGCTGAGCGCCGCCATGGTGCTGCCGATCTTTTGTACCTCCTTGGGCCCCATGTGCTTGAGCACTTCGGCCGCTTCCTTCTCGCCCAGGCTCAGCAGCAGGATGGCAGCGCGTTCGGTACCGTTGAACTTAGTAGTCGCCTCAGCCATCGCTCGCCACCCAGTTCTTGACAACCTGCGCAACGCGCTTGGGATCTTGCACCGCCATCTGGCGGGCTATGTTCAGTCGCTCTTCGTACTCATCGGGGGCGGCAAGCCGTTCCGCCTTTTCGGCCGTAAGGCTGACGCGGTCCTCCGCTATCTCCGGCAGACCTTCCAGACCCGGCAGCCCCTCAAGCTGAGGCTGGCCCATATGCCCCGCGCCGCTTTGCGCCAGGCTGCGCAACACGGGCCGCAACACTCCGAACAGCAACAGCAGCACCGCCACGCCACCCAGCAGCCACTTGAGCACATCCATCATCCAGGGCTGCTCCCAGAACGGCGGTTCCGGCATGGGCTCCAGCTCGACAGGCGCCTGGAACGAAGCATTGATCACGTTTACGCTATCGCCCCGTTGCGCACTGAATCCGACCGCATCCTTCACCAGCGACGTGATACGGGCCAGTTCCGCCTCGCTCAGCGGTATGCGCGTCGGCTCACCCTCTTCATTGACGCCCTGCCGGTCATCCACGACCACCGCCACGGACAACCGGCGCACCATGGGGCTGGCAAGGCGCGTGTGGCTGATGGTTTTGTCGAGTTCGTAATTGCGCGTGGCGCTGCGGCTGAGACTGGTCGGGCCGGCATCCGCCGTCCCCTGCGGACCCGGCGGCACCGTCGTGCCTGCGCCCGGCGGCTGGTTGGTCAGGGCTCCGGGGATCCCGCCGGCCGCCATGCCGCGGTTCTGTTCCTCTATCGTCTGCTCGCTGCGCACGGCGGGCATGTCGGGATTGAAAATCTCCTGGGTCTTCTCGGTGATGGTGAAGTCCAGGTCCGCCACCACTTGCGCGCGCACCCCATCCACGCCGACGATGGGCGCCAGGATATCGCGGATGCGCTTGACGTACGTCTCTTCCAGTCGTCTTGTGTACTCGAACTGGCTCGCCGTCAGCGCCATATCGCGGGACTGGTCCTTGGCGGTGAGGAGATTGCCGCGCTGATCGACGACCGTGACGCGTTCGGTGGACAGGCCGGGCACGCTGGAGGCGACGAGATGCGCAATGGCCGCCACCTGCCCTTCTTGCAGGTTGCGGCCCGGCAAGAGCTTTACCATCACCGAGGCGCTCGGCACCTCACGATCGCGCAGGAAAGAGCTCTGTTTTGGGATGGCGAGATGAACGCGCGCTTCCTGCACGTTGGCGAGCCCCATGATGGTACGCGACAGCTCTCCGGCCAGGGCGCGCTGATAACGGGCGGTTTCCAGAAACCGGCTGGTGCCGAAGCCCTGCTCCTTGTCCAGAAGCTCGAAACCGATACCGCTGCTGTTGGGCAGCCCTTGCGCGGCGAGCTTCAAGCGGGCGTCGCGGACTTGTGACGCAGGCACCATCACGGCGCCGGAGCCTTCGTCCAGCTTGTAGGGAATGCCGGCCTGGCGCAGGGCATCCACCACCTGACCGGCGTCCTTGTCGGCGAGGCTCCCATACAGCAATCCGTAACTCGGCTCGTGCGCCCACAGCAGCACGACCGCGATCAAAGCAATACCGGCCGCCGCACCCACCAGCAACCCGATCTGGCGCATGACGGGAAGTTGTTTGAGCCCTTCCCAGGAGGCGTTTGCTGTCTGTGCTTTTACTGCTGTGGCCATAGCTTATCGGTATTGGTTTATTGACCTGCTCGTACGTTACTCACCCGTTGCCGCTTCAGATCGGCATGTTCATGATCTCCTGGTACGCCGACACGAGCTTATTGCGTACCTGGGTCATGGCCTGGAAGGAGATGTTGGCCTTCTGCAGCGCCACCATCACCTCCGTCAGATCCACATTGGGATCGCCGAGTTCGAAGGCCTCTGCCAATTTTCCGGCGGTCTGTTGCGTTTCGTTGACCTTGTCGATGGACTGCTTCAGCAGCGCACCGAAATCCGGCTGACCGGTCTCGCCCGCTGCAGCGGTCTGCCCGCTGGCCTGCGCCGCCATGGCTCGCATCTGGATCAGCAACTGATTGACGTCGATCTCGCTCATTGTCGTTTCTCAGTGTGCAACGCTAAGAAGCTGTTGGTGATTCCCCGCTTGGCGGGTGGCCGCCTTCATTAAACGGCCTTTCGGGGCATGGCCCCTCCTACGGGGATCGTCGTTTTTCGTCGCCGAACGTTAAAAAGCATTTTCCGTGCCAGGCGCAGGTGGGATTTCCACCCCCGCCTTGCGCAACTCCGCCAGCTTGTAGCGTAGCGTACGGGGGCTGATGCCCAACCGCTCCGCCGCCGCCTTACGGCTGCCGTTCCCTTGACGCAGCGCCTCCAGGATGACGCGGCATTCCCGGGCCTTGAGGTCCTCATCCAGGCTGACCGGCGCGGGCGCCGGCGGCTCCGCCTCCGGTCGGATCGATTCCGGTTCGAACCGCAGATGCTCCGCCTCGATCACATCCCCTGTCTTGAGAATCAGCGCCCGCTGGATCACGTTGTCGAGTTCGCGTACGTTGCCGGGCCAGTCGTGCGCCAGGAGCTGCGCTTCGGCCGCCTTGGAGAAGACCGGCGGGGCGCTGGGGCAATGACGTTCCGCCAAGCGACGGGCCAGCGGCAGGATATCGCCGCGGCGCTCGCGCAGCGGCAGCACCCGGAGCGGGAATACATTCAACCGATAGTAGAGATCCTCCCGGAACCGTCCGGCCGTCACCTCTTCCTTGAGGTTGCGGTTCGAGGTGGCCAGCACCCGCACGTCCAGGCTGATCAGCTTGCGCCCCCCCAGGCGCTCCACCTCGCGCTCCTGCAGCACCCGCAGCAGCTTGGCCTGCAGCCCCAAGCTCATCTCCGAGATCTCGTCGAGCAGCAGCGTCCCGCCCTGGGCCTGCTCGAATTTGCCTGGGCAGGACTGATATGCGCCGGTGAAGGCTCCCTTCTCGTAGCCGAACAGCACCGCCTCCAGCATGTTCTCCGGAATGGCGGCGCAGTTGATGGCGACAAAAGGACCATTGGCGCGACCGGATTGGCCATGAATGAAGCGTGCAAACACCTCCTTCCCTGTGCCGCTCTCGCCGGTGATCAAGACCGTCGCCTCGCTCGCCGCCACGCGCCGCGCCAGCTCCACCAACTCGACGGAGCGCGGGTCCTCCGCCACCAAGGGAGACTCCTGGCTCCTGTTCGTAGCCGCGAAACGGCTCACCATGCTGACCAGCACCTCGGCCTCGAAGGGCTTCACCATGTAATCCGCCGCCCCGTCACGCATGGCCTCCACCGCCTTCGGGATGGTGCCGTAGGCGGTCATCAACACCACGGGCAAGTCCGGACGCCGCAGCTTGATACGCTTGAGCAGCGTGTGGCCGTCCATCGGGCGCATCTGCACGTCACTCACTACCATGCAGATCTCCTCGCGGCCAAGCAGCGCCAGCGCCTCTTCGCCGTCGGCCGCGGCCACCACGCGGTAACCCGCCAGTTCCAGCGTATCGCACAACGCCTCGCGCAAGGGCAGATCGTCTTCGACCACCATCACCGCCGGCTGCAGACTCGTATTCATCCTCAACCCACGTCCTCGCTCGCTTTCACTTCAGATTTTCTCATCAGCCATGACCATCCTCCGGCGGGCCACCCCGACCCATTGCGACTCCATCCGCACCGTGACGGGCCGCGATGGCATCCGCCACTCCCGTGCCACTGGGAAGCGCTTCGTGGTGCTCGCCCTGCGGCAGGCGCAACACAAAAGTGACGCCACCTTCTGCCCGAGCTTCCACCCGCACGTCGCCGCGATGGCTCTCCACCACCGCCTGCACCACCGCCAGCCCGAGCCCCGTGCCATCAGGCCGCGTCGTGAAAAATGGCTCGAAGATGCGCTCGCGAATCTCCTCCGGTATCCCGGGGCCGTTGTCGCTCAGCCGCAACTCGATCGCGCCGCTCACGTCACGGCCGATGGCAAGACGCAACCGCGGCCCCGCGCCGACCGCCTGGAGCGAGTTGGTGGCCAGGTTGAGCAGCGCCCCCAGCAGGGCCTGTCGGTTTCCCGTCAGCACCGCGCCGGGAACGTGATCCACGATCTCCAACTGCCCGCCACAGGCCTGCAGTTGCGGCTCCAACGCCTGTTCCAGCTCGTCCGCCAACGACCGCGCGGCGAAAGACTCGTCGCTCACCGCACTGCCCCGGGCGAAGGTGAGCATATCGTTCACCATGGCCTCCAGGTGCCGCAGGCGCGCGAGGATTTTCTGGGCGAAGCGGACGCGGTCGTGCGCTTCCAGCATGGGGCGGGCGAGGTGCGAGACGTAGAGTAATGCCGAGGCAAGCGGCGTACGGATCTGGTGCGCCAGTTTGGCGGCCATCTCGCCCATGGCCGACAGCCGCTTGTGGCGGTTTACCATCTCCTGGAGCCTGCGCGTCTCGGTGACATCGTGGAGCAGCAGGATCTGCCCCGGCTCCTCACCCAGGGAACGGGCGGAGATACTGACCTCGCGGCCATCGCGCAGCATGACTTCGCGGCTATCGCCACGGCGCGGCGCGAACGCGCGGCGGGCGATATCACGCCAGGCAAGGCCGAGAAGCGGGGCGCCGAGCAGATCCAGCGCTGCGGGATTGTACTCCTGTACCTGCCCATTCCCATCCAGCACCACCACACCGCCAGGCAAGGCCTCCAGCAGGCGCGTGAGGCGATTGGCAAGGCGTTCCTTCTCCGCCAGTTGCTTGAGCCGTTCGCTGCGGGCCGCCGCCAGCTCTTCGTTCAGCCGGGCGACACGGAGTTCAAGATCGCGGTAGGACGCGGAGAGTTGAAGGGAGATTTCATTGAAGGCGCGAAAGGCCTCCTGCAACTGCTCGGGAGAAATTACCGCCTGTGTGTTCATCCGGTCGTCTGCCTGCGGTGGTGGGGATTTGGTAACCATCGAACGCTCCCTTTGCCCCAGCCGAGCAATAACCATGCCTCTCTATATCTTGTTGTATTGACGTCCCTTTCTACAAGACTTCGCCGATCAGCGCCAGACTTCCGACGCTTCGGCCGAACCCGGCTTTCGTAGGCAGGCGGTTTCCACCCAGCGATTACACGATCGGTGTCAGGCTTCCGACGCGTCGGTCGGGTCCATGGTCCGGTGCAGGCCGTACTTGCGCAGTTTTTCCACCAAGGTCGTGCGGCGCATCCTGAGCAGGTTCGCCGCGTGGGCCACCACGCCGCCCGATTCCTCCAGCGCCTGCTTGATGAGACTCACTTCGAGATTGCTCAGGTGTTCCTTGAGATCCAGCCCTTCGCGCGGCAGGCGCGGCTCGCCCGCAAGCGCAACGGGTTCCTCATAACGGGCCGCCATTTCCGGCGGTGGGTTCGGCACCGAGATCCCGGCGCGGAACTTCTCGGGCAGGTCGCCCACGTCCACCACGCCGAAGGGATGCAGAATGGCGAGGCGTTCCACGAGGTTGGCCAGCTCCCGCACATTGCCCGGCCAACCGTACTGGCACAACACCGCGACCGCCCGCGGAGTCAGCCGCACGGAGCTGCGCTTCTCATGCTCGATCCGGCTGATGAGTTCGTCGATGAGCAGCGGGATATCCTCCGCCCGTTCCCGCAACGGCGGCATCTCGATGGGAAAGACGTTGAGGCGATAGAACAGGTCTTCGCGGAACTTGTTCTCGCGGATACCCTCTTCGAGATTGCGATGGGTGGCGGCGACGATGCGCACGTCCGCCGTGATGCTCTTGTTGCTGCCGACCCGCTCGAAGGTGCGCTCCTGCAGGACGCGCAGCAGCTTCACCTGCATCGGCAGGCTCATATCGCCGATTTCGTCCAGGAACAGCGTGCCGCCCTCCGCCATTTCGAAGCGGCCCTGGCGCGCGCTGATCGCTCCGGTGAAGGCTCCCTTCTCATGGCCGAAGAGTTCGCTTTCCAGCAGTTCGCCGGGAATAGCGCCGCAGTTGATGGGCACGAACGGCTTGCCGCGCCGATCGGAATGATAGTGGATGTTCCGGGCCACCACCTCCTTGCCGGTGCCCGACTCGCCGAGGATCAACACGGTGGCATCCGTTGGCGCCACCTGCTCGATCATCCGCCGGATGTTCTGCATGGCGGGGCTGCTGCCCACCAAGCTGCGAAAGAGTTCGACCGATCTGCGCTGCCGCCCCGACCGCGCGTCACGGTAATGCTGGGCCCGCTGCAGGGCTGTGCTGAGTTGGGGATGGCGTGCGGGCAGTTCGATGTAACCGACGACAGGCCCGCCGGAGGGCCAGTCCACCGAAACGGCCGGCCCTTCTTCGTTTTGGCCCTTGAGGATCAACACTGGAAGGTGTGGAGCTTGGGCCTTGATTTCATCCAGATGCTTTTCTAGCGGCCGGCCGCAAGCGCAATGGCCAAGGATCACCGCTTGCAACATTTCAGCATCGGCAAGCTGCTCGTGTCGGCGCGAACAATCCCTGGCATTCGACGGACTGTACCCGACGAACTCAAGCACCACCCTGAGATGGCGTGTCCGTTCCTCGTCGGAATCGATCACAAGCACCTTTGATTCAGGCATGTTCTTTTTTTCTTCGTGACGGTTGTTTTTTGTTCATCCCGGCATGGCTCCACCGGAACACCCCCACTTTCTCGCCATGAGTTAACCACCGAAACGCCGGGATGTCAAAAAGTTGTCGCCCAAGACGTTAAATAGCGCAACAAATGGCCATACAGCCATGATTCTTCGGATGTTCTCCACTCAAGATAAAGACCGATTCTAAGGCAGGGGACTTACGGATACCGGCCCCATAGCGGCGGGGCGGGTCAGCGTGGCCCGACAAAGTCCTGTAGCCCGAGCGAAGCGTAGAGGATTCCAGGGAAAAGCGCGGGCAAGGAGAATCGCGGGAGACGGACAGACGTGCGCTGGTATGAAACGGAATGTCACTTGCCGGTACGGGGTGCGCAGGTATAAGCGATCATACGGCGATGGTGAAGGCGATCTTCGTGGATGAAGCCTTCTGCAAACGGATCGTGCAAATCGTTCGCCATGGGCAAGAGACTTTGGAGGACCGTCGGCATCCCCCTCTGCTAAACCACCAACGGTTCAGAGAGGCTTCCTAGCGCTGGTTTTCGCCGTATGCCTGCTGGGCGCGTCTGCCGGTCGCAAGCTGCGCCAATACGGCACCGGCTTCCTTGCGGCCCTCCTCCGCCCGCGCCATGGTTGCCTTGTCGAGTTCCAGAATCTCCTGGATCTCCGCGGCGACTGCGGCCGCCTCATCAGCAGCCACCGCGGAGCCGAAAAATTCGTGGACGAGGGGCTGGCGGCGAGCCTCCAGCATGACCAACTCATCCCACTCCTGGCGGTTCGCCGCGTCCAGCATCTCCCGACTAAGCGCCACGATCCGGTCCAACGCCGTACGCCTCTCCGCATTCATACAAAGCCCCCGCAACAATGATCCAAGCGGACCTTCAGGCACCTACAGCCTGCCGACGTCCGCTCTTGTAGCTCTCGGGAATCGCATCCCAGCCTTGCTTGATTTCCCGCAGCAAATTGAGCACTTCATCGAGAATCGCTGCGTCGTTGTGCAAGTTTGCGTCCAAGAGGCGCCGTTCCATATAGTCGTAAAGCGCATCGAGATTACGGGCGATCTCGCCGCCTTCGTCCAGGTTCAGACTGGCGCGCAAACCGCCGATGATGGAGATCGCCCAGCTCACCATCCGCCCCTTCTCTGCCAGCATGCCATGGGACATGAGCCCTTTCGCCGTGCTGATTTTCTCCATGGCCCCTTCAAGAAGCATCTGGATCAATCGATGCGGAGTTGCATCGGTGATGCCCGCCTGCACTCCTACCTTACGGTAATATTGCAAAGCCCCCTGCGCGCCGGTGTAGTTCATTGTTTGACCTCTTCTCGATTGATTCAGCCCAAGGCT
>Ga0265294_10002116_pt1 | contig 26246 bp, 36 predicted proteins | sample MunlanPumphouse3_FD_192504 | JGI IMG/M metagenome (GOLD analysis project Ga0265294, IMG submission 192504) | Groundwater microbial communities from a municipal landfill in Southern Ontario, Canada - Pumphouse #3 | ecosystem: Environmental > Aquatic > Deep subsurface > Groundwater | place... | reverse complement strand
ATAACAGCTGCAATATCGCTACCTCCGATACCGCATTTACGTTCATTTTCAAATTGTTCGGTAGTTTCTAAATTATTTTCAAACAATTCGTTATCTGCAATACTTTGCGTATTCATACATCACCTTATATAATTAATTAATAAATAGATAATAACTGCGATAGCTATTCCTGTATTCAATGCCGATTTTAAATTTCTAATAATTTTATTCATCCCCATATCCTTCGATAATAAGTAATATTCGATTGGCACATCATCACCCCAGCTATCGTAACCCGCTGTTTTTGCTTCAAAAATATAATTATCATTTGTATCTGAATCAACCGATAATAAGTAATATTCGATTGGCACATCATCACCCCAGCTATCGTAACCCGCTGTTTTTGCTTCAAAAATATAATTATCATTTGTATCTGAATCAACAATAATGCCATCGGGATGAGCCATAATAAAGTTGTATTCAGGGTGCTTAATATATTTAGCTTTTTTGATAGTAAAGAATGGGTTCTTCTTAACAACTTCGTTACGTATAACTTCTTCTAATGCTAAGCCTACGGACATCCGTCTTCGCACTTCATCTGTAAATTGCGGGGTTACAATGCCCTTTTTTTCATTATATACATCAAGCGGCGTCTTCCATTTAGAAAGCCCCATAACAGCTGCAATATCGCTACCTCCGATACCGCATTTACGTTCATTTTCAAATTGTTCGGTAGTTTCTAAATTATTTTCAAACAATTCGTTATCTGCAATACTTTGCGTATTCATACATTACCTTATATAATTAATTAATAAATAGATAATAACTGCGATAGCTATTCCTGTATAAATTTTAATAAAAATCAATGCCGATTTTAAATTTCTAATAATTTTATTCATCCCCATATCCTTCGATAATTTGTCTTATTGTTAATTCAATTTCTTTGGCTGCTTCGTAAATTATTGGCATAATATTAGTAGTAACTTGAATATTTAATTTTTGCCAGAGCGGGTGCAATCCTGCATCTGTAAGTTCTTCTTCTAGCCAAAGCGGTAGCAAGCCTTCTTCTTTAATACGTTGAATTAGTTCTTTTAATTTATTGCTGCGTTCTATGTAAGGTGCGATCAACTGCACTATACCTTCGGATTGGAATTCGTTATTCATATTTATCACTTTATAGAATAATTTTTAAAATACCCGCGGCAGTGATTCAAGCCGCCGCGGATTTTGTTTAACCGCTTGCGAACAAGCGTGTTCCACTAAAGTAGGAGTTGGCTGTTTCTCTTCTCTGTTTAGATTCGTGAACTAACCAGCTGCGAGTCGGCACTTTGTCGCATTTAATCGGGTCGCAACAGCACTTGGAACGTCCCCGCGGGAGAGATCAGCCCGCATTAAATATCGTAATCTTTATATACTTTAATAACTGCTGCATGGATTTCTGCTCTTTTGTTTTGTGCTTTTTTAATTTTTTTTAAACGCCATTGTTTAAGCATTTTAAACGCTACAATATCGTTGCCTTGCTTATATAGATGTTTTATCACTGCTAATTCTATATCTTCAATTTGCATTATATTATTGGAATAAACAAGTAAAAAAACACTACAATGAATAAAAACACTTGCACCCTTGTTTTATTTCTACGAATAAAATGCCGTATAACGTAGTTTGGATGCGGTCTGATAAACTTTTTATAACTTATTTGCATAATTTATTCCTCATAATTAAAAATCAATATAATAATTCTTATCAATACAATTCACCTTTTCAGTAAGCTGAACTTCTTCTTCTTTAATCGCAATCTCTCGCGTTTCAGCTTTATACTTGAAAGCTATATCCCAGCTTGATTTACTTGGAATAAACGTTAGCACAATTTCATTTGAGATCCCAGGCGGACAGATTGTTACTGTTGGCAACAAGCCCTTTTCACTGCACGTTGCTTGCGGTGATAAGATTAAACAAGCATCATATTGAATATTTATCACCTCGTTAGCATATATCGGCGATTCCGGATTGCGCATGTCAAATTCAGTTTCTTTTAAAATACAATAGAAAAAGATTTCTCTGCCGTTAGTATAGAAATTATAATATAATCTTTCAGCAGTTGTGTCTTTAGGGTTGGTATTCATTTTAATCCCCGCTCAACATTATAGTAGCTCTTTCAACTGCTTCTTCTGAAGTTTGTACGCCGTGTAAATCGCAAATTTGTACGCCGTGTAAATCGCAAAAGCGCCTGCCATATTCATACTCAATATTATAACCTTCCAATAAATAACCGATATGCTTGCCATTTACAACCACCTGTTTTACATCAATTTCATGCTTTAAGTCTTCTAAAATCAGCTCTCTCTTATAAGAGTGCCAATAGCTTTTAATATCGTCAACGTAGCCATTGTTATCCCAATTTAGCATATCTAATTCATTGCGATAAAAGAACTCTACAAAGTGCATTCCGTCGATAGTCTCCAGCTCGTTGCAAGCTGTCAATTCATATCGTTGTTCAGTTTTTTCCATTTTGGTCTCCTTTTTAAAATAATTATAAAAGCGGGCTGTTGCCAGCCCTTGTATTACAACTCAATTTCAACAATATTTTTTGCAATCTTGCTTTTCATTTCTGCAATAATCAATTCTTTGAATTTTTGCAAAAATAACTGCTCGGCTTCGGTTTCTGGACAGCGAGTAATTACTTCTTTTGAGTTTGTAATTACAGCATCGTTGCCAATTAATAAATTCATTTTCATAATATATTCCTTTCAAATTTTAAAATAAGGCACCGCATTATACGGTGCCAATTAATAATTAATTTCTGTTTTTATCAATAGAAGCTGCTGCTTCGTATAATTCTAATTCGGTCATTTCTCTGCACTCTAAATCAAATATACGTATTTTTTTATCCCATACGTCATCGTAGTGCATAAATGAGAAGCCAATCATACTACCTCTGTAAATGTAATAATGAATAATCGTGCAAGCTTTCGTTTTGCCAACAACTCGCTCACGTGTATAATTATGCCAATAACAAGTTTTATCTTCTACGATACCCGTTTTTTTATTCCATGGTAAGTTATCAATTTGCTCGCCATAAATATACTCAAAAGGCTCAAATCCGATAATTTGCTTTAATATTGTGGCATCGCCTTGCTTAATTCTTATGCCTTCCTTTAAGTTGGCTTTTAATGTTTTGATTGCTGTTGCTTGGCTGGTCATTGTGAATCTCCTATTTAGTTTTTAAAATGTAGTGTTAATCACTAATACAAATATACAATTATTATTTGAATAATGCAAATTTATTTTATTATTTTATTCAATTATTTTTACAATAACTGCAATTTATTTTAACAAAAACACTGCAAACATACTGCTATTGCGGGTAGCAAGTATAAAAAATAATTTATTGTTTATTTAATATTTCTGTAAATTCTCTATCTTGGAATAATGCTGCAAGCCCCGATATTTGTTTCAAGCGTAACAACTCCTCCGCATCCATACCGATGTGTCGCATAATCCATTGATCTGACATTCCCGTATCTTTTAGCTCGGCTACGATATTCACCATTAAATCAATGCTATGGCTTCCTCTTGCTCTATTGTGTCTAATAGTAGATGCCATTCTATTTGATAATTCTTTTTTGATAATTGAAACAGGCAACAGCCCTTTTTCGCGGTCATAAATACGTTTTGAAAATAATTTAGAAGCAGGGTTCATTAATGAATATCTATGATAGCCATCTACAATTTCATAAATATCATCTTTTTCTAAATAATAGCAAACACAGGGCATTGTGTAACCATCTTCCCATACGCTTATTTCTAATAGTTTCATTTCTGGTGGTGCTACGGCATTTGGATTATAGCTATTAGCTTGAATTTTATTAATTGGGACGGCAATAATATTATATACGGGGCTTATCATAACAAGTCCTTATATTTGTTAATTATTACTGCCCTTTGCTCTAATTGTTGTTGCGTAATACTATAATTTAAATCTTTAAACGAGTTCTTTATTAATGTTGTTGCCATTTTCCGCCAATAAATATTTTCTAAATTATGATTGAAAATATCAGTATCTGGTATATACTGCATATTCGTAGTAACATTATGTTTTTTATAATGTTGAATAAATTGAATAAATTTCTTTTTGTAACGTTTTTTTGTAAATTCTGGCAAAGTATTTAATAGAAACTCGCAATAAGATTTCCAAGTATGCCCTTTGGGGAGAACAACTTTATGTGAACCTGTTGCTATTGTTTTGCAATAAATATTGCCAAAATTAACGCCTGCAACTCTATTAACAATCTTCTCCCAAGTTTCAGGCTCTATAACTTTAAATAATTGTAAGCCAGCTTTTTGCTCATCGCCAAACGGTTGGGCTATCCGCATCTTACTTAACGGTACCCCAGCTCTATACATTAAATCGTAAATTTTATTATAATCTTTGTTAAATTTGCCGTTATACGTCCAGACATCTTCGGTGCGCCAGTCAAATATTGGATAGAAATTATAAGTGTTTTTAGCAACAAAAGTAGAATATTGCTCATTTTTATAACGCGTAACATCTTTTCTAAAAATAGCACGCCAACGATTTAAGCTTTCCTGCGTTCTTATTCCAACAATACAAGCTGTTTTGCCATAATTTTTTGTTTGGAATTTAGCATATTTGTTCATAAAGTTTTTGAATCCCATCCCAAATTTAAAAAACTCAAAATTATAATTATGCAAATTAATAGAATTAGTTGGCATTTCTCGAACCCATTTGTCTTTATGAGCAGGATGCCATATCACCCAATATGGATTACATAATGAAACAGCGCTCACCATCGTTATTGGTAAGCATACCCAGTCATAAGTTATTACATCTTTATTGTTAATCAACATCCGTTTAACAAAGTCCCTTGTTTCGCAATACATCCCTTCTACGTCAATAAACAACACCTTAAAAGTTCTATTAAGCTTTCTTGCTACATCTATGAATAAATTTAAAACAATGCCGCTATCTTTCCCGCCGGAAAAAGCAACATACACATTCCCAAATTCATTGAATATATATTCTATTCTTTTTAGTGCAGCCTCATAAACATTCATTTAATTCCTCTTTCGTTGTCATTTTGAAGAATTTAAGTAAATCTTGCTTTTTGTTGATATTGGTATTTATCAGCTTTTCCAAGCCAACATTTCCCGTTAAATCGTAATAATTGCAAGACTCCTTTTGTCCAGTCCTAAATATCCTGTTTTCAGATTGTAAGCGTTGCCCGTAATCAAAGGTCTTGTCAAAATAAATAATTGTATTATATTCCTGTAAATTTAAGCCGTAAGAGTGCTTACCGTAAGTGTTTACTTTTACGTTTGGAAATATCTCTTCGCATTTTTCAGCGCTATTAGTAAATTTACAATAAATTATAGTTTTAGCAGGCTCTTTGATTATCTGTTTCAACAATTTAAATTTTTCGGAAGAGCAAGCATAAGAACGTTGCATCTTTTGGCTCATTTCAAGGAAAATATTATTATTCAGCATCTCCATTCGTTCATTATTCAAATAGTGATTTTTGAAATAATTATATTCTTCTTTCATTTCTGGATCAAGCGAATAATTAATATCGTAATAATATTTATTTATATCTAATTTCAAATTACATTCGTAAATATATGGCTTGATTAAGCTATACAAATAATCGATATTATGATACTGCATAATAAATTCCTTATGCATAGATTTTGAGCCTTTTTGCTTGTAAATAGAAACATACTCGCAGAACGTTTTCTTAAATTGATTTAAGTTCATATTCAAGATTTTAGGTGATAAGAACTCAAATTGCGACCATAAATCTAATAAATTCCTTGTAAGCGGCGTCCCGTTTAATATTAGCTTATATTCAGCTAATTTGCTTAAATTGATAATTCGCTTTGTTCGTTGAGCGTCCCAATTTTTAATCTTAATGCTTTCATCTACAATAATAACGGGCTTGCTTGCAGCTTCTAATTTATTATAAATTTTTAAATATACGTTACTGCTATTACTCAAAGTTTCAATGCCGATATAGTCCACATTTTCACTTTGATTTACTTCTTTTTTTAAATTTGCTTTATTTTGAAAAGGGGTGAGCCATAAAACATAATCTATATTGGGTATAGATTGATATAATTCTTTTGCTGTGAGTGTCTTGCCTGTGCCAGGCTCCATAAATAATGCACCAACTTTCAAGTTTTGCAATTTATTTATTGCTTCAATCTGTTGTTCTAATAAGGTCATTATCGATACTTGCCTCCTTCACTTCTATTTTTTCTGGAATATGCTTTTTAATTATAGTTCTTGTTGCATGTTCAATTTCGCGTGTTTCAGTATTAAAATAGCCAACTTTTTTTGTAGAATATTGGATGTTCTTTTTTTCTAAAATCCAAGCAGCAATCCAAATTGAGTTGCCAGCGGCTCTACTATCATCTATATCGTAGACCGCAGATTTAGGGAAAATATCAGAACTACCGTCAAAACAAGTGATTTTGAATGCTTTTTCTGAAATATCTTTCAATTCTTTGATTTTCACAGAATAACATTTAACTTTCATTTCGCTCCCTTTAATATAATAATAAATAAACTATCCTCTGGAATAATTATAATTTCAGAGGATTATAGCAAATAAATTTCAATCAATTTCTTAATAAAACAAGAAGTAATTTTTCTGCATCTTTTTCTGGAATAATAAGCTCAGCGGTGCCATCGTTAGTGCCTGTGTAAATTGGCTGTAAGGTAGTTTCTTTCATATAGTATTCTTGTTCTTCTTTGTTTAAATTGCGACCCCAAGTAATATATACTAACTTACCATTAACAGTTGCTTCGCCAATACTGGCGCTATTTAATGCTCTACTTGCGGGCAAGCAGCCAATATACTTTGCAGAGCTCTTATCTGCGACTGTTGTCAATACGTGCAATTCTTGAAGTAATTCTTTCATTTTAAATCTCCCTTGTGAAAAATTGTTGAAAAATTATTTGAGCTGTTGGGGAGAATCGAACTCCCCAATAACTATACCAATAACAGCTGTTTATTGGCATCAATAAATAATGCCGTATAATATAATTCAATTTCTGCAATTGGAATTCCTTGCATATCAAATCTCTTTAATCCGCCGCCCCAGACATTATCAAATAATGCAAAAGCAAAGCCAATATGTTGCTCTCTGTATTTATACATATATAAAATAGAGCTATTATCAGTTCTTTGAATTATACGTTTCCGAGTGAATAAGTGCCATGGGCTGTCCTTATCGTTTACTAAATAGTTCTCCGCATCCCAGCTTAACGCTGCTATTTTATTGCTAAATACCAGCATAATTGGATCTACTCCCAGAATTTTCTTAATTTCATTTCGCGTATGCCGTTTCATTTTTATAGAACTTTCAAGTAACGGTTCAATAGCTCTTATTGTTATTCTATTTATCATTATAAACTTTCTAATACGCTTGCAAATTGTGTGTAATTTAACCCTGTAATATTCTTACTGGAGCCGTTTAATGCTACGTTGTAATCTACTTTTTTTGCATCATCGGAATTCATTGGAAAGCCTGCTAATCTTACATTGTAAATGTTGCCATTGTTAGTAGTAATTGTGTATAATTTAGCATCTGTGTAGCCCATTCTTGACGTATCATAGCTTTTTACAGCGTTTTTTAATATCGATTCAAACAAGTTTGCTGCATCTACCCTGTTAATAGTTTCGGTTATCACGTCTTCTTCATCTTCTTTTTCTTGGCAATTTTCTTGCAATTTAATAATAATTTCTTTAAAACTTTTTATAGTGTAGCCATCTAAATTATCATTGGTCATTGCTACGTTATAGTCTGTATTGCAATAGCAATCAGAATGGTCGGCAAATCTTACTGAGAAGCTGTCGCCGTTATCGATTGTAAATTCATAATATAAGGTGCCTGTGTTTGCAAGGTTCTTTAATCTCCACCTTGAAGCGTGTTCTTCTAATACTGCCTCTAATTCATCAATAGCGTTGGCTCTTACTTCTTTTTTTGCTCTAACTTCTTCTTCTTCTTCCCATTCTCTTAAATCACTTTCAAGGCAATTATATAAGTATTCAGCTAATTCATCTTCGTTATCCATACTGATGTTTTGTAATAACTCCTCAGTAATCATAGTGTCGAGGTCAGTTAAATTATTGCATTCTAAAATGAAATTAATCCAGCTGTCAAGCTCGCCGTTATCGTAATAAGTTTTTGTGAAGTCTGCTTTTACTTCTGCTGCTAAGTTTCTTAAAGTTTTCATTTGAATCTCCTATTTAGTGTTTTTGTTTTTGTATTAGAAAATTACCTTAACTTTCTAATACAAATATACAAAAAATTTCAATACAATGCAAATTTATTTTACAAAAAATGCAAATAAATTTTATTTATTTTTGCTATTATTTCTGCAATATGCCAGAAATATAGAGCCAGAGCGTCTTTGCGAATTAAAAATATTTTCAAATAAATTAAAAATAATTTATCTTTTTTTTGTTTTTAATACTTATTTGTAGGAATAGCAATAAAAATTAAATAATGTTTGCTATTATTGGGTTTATTTGGTAATTTAGTATTAATATTTCTATTAGGAAATTACTTGTTTTTGCCGTTTTTATTTAATAAAACTTTGCTTGTAATCAAAGAACAACCTTTCAATTCAGGATCAAGCGAATAATTAAATTTAATAAAACTTTGCTTGTAATCAAAGAACAACGGCTCTGGCTCAACGCTTATCGCAGCTGAAATTTAATAAAACTTTGCTTGTAATCAAAGAACAACGTTAGGAAATTACTTGTTTTTGCCGTTTTTATCTGATCCATAGAAGCGGCATCTTTATGTTTATTCATTATGCCCTCCTTAAATCAACAACTTACAAAGATTTTGTAATTTTATTACAAATTTATTACAAAAAAAGCCGAGTTGCTATTAACATACTCGGCTCTGCTTTACATAAAACTTTGCTTTTAATCTTCAATTGGCAGATAATCAATATCTATTACTTTTAATCCCAATTTCTCTATAATTGGCAATAAAACTTCGTTCTCGATTATCTTGCCGCCATTTTGCTCGGCAAAATAATCATACCACCATATCATACCTTCGCATGCTATTTTCTTTACGCTAAATTTTGCTAAATTTGTTTTTGCTAAAAATACAGCATTGGCTATGCCGTCTCGATAAAAAGTGCCAATCGGCTCTGCATCAGTCAATAAGTCGTTCATTGCAAATTCTTTAAAAGCATCGTAATCGGCTTCTTTAAGAATGCACCTTCTCCAAATTACGATGGAATGACCATCTTTGTTATTCCAATCACTATCCGCTGAAAACCAGTGGACTTGTGCTGTTGCTGGGCTTGTGAATCTTCGCATTGCGATCTCCTTAAAAATTTAAATATTGTTTATGATATTCACCTTGAATATCTAATACAAATATACGCTTTATTTTTGAGAATTGCAAATATTTTTTATTAAATAATTAAATAATTTTTATTCTTTTTTGAAAGGATTAAAATAAAAACCCAGCGTAAATTAATAGCTGGGTTATCTATACGGTGATGTATATGAAAGAGGACGTCTTCTCGTTACAAATATACATAATTTCTATTTAACAAGCGTCAATTATTTATTGGAATAACGCTTCTTTTTGCATTGGTGCAAGTTTATTCCTCGCATCGAAGTAATAATCACCATCGCCAAATTCCTCGCTGTTACAAGTAACTTTAACGGCAATTAGTAAATCGTTTCTAAAAATGCCATAGAACTTGCTGTTTTGAGCAACTTTATCTATAATATCTGTATATTGCATATCATACCAAATAGAGTCTTTTGTTAAGCACACCGGGTTAGTCCCTATAACGCCGTCCCATTTTAAGCTTGGCATTGTTTCAGGGAAAAACACATCAATAGCAAAGTCTCGAAAGCCAAGTTCGTAAACAAGCTCTTCTACTTCTAAATACGTTAAATCTACAACAAAATTGCGGTGTTTACCATCGTATATATTCTGAGATTTAAACGGCATCGATGAATAAGTTATTCCTTGCTTCCCAGCCCATTTATCATATTCCACTTGCAAATAATGTAACATTTTTAATTGAGCTGAGCCATCGCCCCATAATTTGCTAACAAATTCTGTTTGGAAATAAAAATGGAATAATCCAACCTTGCCTTGCGGAGTTTTAAATCGATCCATAACAACAGGGTGGACATTTATACGCTCTTCTTGATCCATAATAAATTTTAAAAATTTAAATAATTGCTTCTCAGTATAAGAAGCATCTATCGGATCGAATAAAACGAATATTGGCAATTTCTCGTAATTGCTTGGCTGGGCAATTATATCAGAGTTAGTAACAAAGCCTCCTCGCTCCATAATACCTTTAATCATCTTATCTTTTTTCATTATAGCACTCAAATGCCTCATTTCTGCACCTTCAATTCTTGCAATATATATTGAACTCGTTTCGTTAAATATTTATCTCGTTCTTTTTCAAGCCAAATAAAAAAACTTGTATTATCATCTGCAATTATACCAAACTCTTTTAATTCTTGCTCTGTGAAATATATTCTAAAATATATTGTTTGCTTTTTAGTGGGACGCTCCCACTCTATATCGTAACCTTTGTAAAATTGCAAATAATTCAATAAGCCCATTGTTTCTTCCGCACTAAACGGCTCCTCTACACATTTTAAGGATGTGTTAAATTCGTATAACTTTTCAGTTTCTTTTTTCATTATATCTCCTTTTTAAATTATGAATATCTTTTAAATTGTGCTCTTGATTTAGCTATTTTCCGTAAATCAGCTTTTGAAATTCTTGTGCCTTTTAAATCGTAATAAGTAAAATTCCAGCCAAACTCCTTAAATGGATTAATCACCTCGTAGCCAATATGTATGCCTGATCCGTATATTGTGTAAAATATAGTTGCTAATTTAAGTTCAGCTATAATCTCTTCCAGCGATTGGCAATACCATCGGGAATTAGGTTCGTTTAATAGTCCGTTACTTACAATTAAATTTAGCTTTTTGAAATCATTCCCATAAAAAAAGCGTATCGGTTCAGCTTGAATTAATTCTTGGATATCGGCATAAATCGTATAATGTAGCGATATTGCGGGTGCGAGTAAATATTCCAAGCCAGAAAACAATCTGTTGTTTATCAAAGTGCTATTAATTTTAATCATTGCGATGACCTGTGCTATTTACGAAATTCGATAAATTCTTGTAAAGAAATTTTCAGCCATTTAAAAATGCAATCAATTTCATTGCCTACATCTGTTCGCATTTTGGAGCAATAGAATCTGCTGTTTATGTTCTCTAGTTGATGCGATGTAAATATTAGATTATATTTTTTAACCGTTCTATTATTATCTATATAAACCATTACGTAAGATTTATCTGTAAATAGTTTCCAACTATGAATCATTTCTATATTTATTAAATAATTCAAGAAATCTGGTATATCGGCTACTTTGTAATTAGTTATGTTGCTAATCTCAACCTCCCACTGAATACAATGTAGTTCATTGTTTTCAATTTCAGCAGTCTCCATTGCTTTATGCGACATTAGGTCAGCTCGCTCTTTTGCTGCTATATACAACTTCGCCTCCTTCACAATAGTTTCCGGCGGAGTTGTTATCTTCGTGAGCGACCTCGTTTGTTCATCATAACGGTATGTTTCCGGCACCTGCGGTTCATTCGCATCTACTATCTTTGCTATATATTCGTTAATGCTTCTATCTTTATATAGCATAAAAGCAAAGATTAAATAATTTATGCAATCAAACAGCCGCTCCTCGAACTCGCTTTCTTTGATATTATTATGAATAAACCAATCCTTTATTACGATATAATGCTTATTAAATAAAGTAAGCAAAACTTGGTGCGGTGTGGTATTTAACGATTTAGCAATTTCCTTGAAATTATACAGCCGATCTTGTGTAGCCAACTGATCAGAATATTGCTTGCCTTTTGTATGTAACATATCCTTTATTTTATTAATTACATACTTCAAATATCGATCAAAGCTCTGTTGTGTCATCTTGTAACTCCTTTTTATTGATATTGTTAATTACATCTAAAATTGTTTGTGAAGCTTGAATAATGCTTTTTACGGCATCAACAAGCAAATCTAATTCTTTACTTGATAATTGCATAATAACTCCTTTTCTTAATCTTCCATAAGTGATTGATAATAGTCTACGTGCATATCGAATAGCTCAGCTTCAGTCATCCTGTTGCCGTCTAAATCAAAGTAATTGTGCATATATTCATTATAAATTTGAGCGCCTGTGAAATAATATCTAATAATATCATATTCAACGCCTCGGAGTTTGTTCTTTATATGTTCAAGCTTAAATCCGCACCACTCATCGCCGACCCAAATTTCATAAATTATCAATTCACTTGCTAAAATGCAATAAATATCGATTTTCGAGTGATTATACCATTTTGAGCTAAAGTCATCAACAAGCCCCGCTTCGTTATATTTCTGAGCATTAATGCGCTTGCCAAATATCATAGCAAGTATATTGTTTTCAAGTAGAAAGTAAGTTCTTTTGAAAGTAACTTTTTTCTTTAAGAACCCAACTTTTTTGAGTTTTTCAGTCATTATTTTATCCTTTCAATTAAAAAACATGGGCATCTTCCGATGCCCATTAAAATTAAAAAATATTTACTCCAAAATCGCGTGCAAGTTTATCGTATTCAGCCGCTTGCTGCTTAATGCCTTTGTGATCCGCATAAAACACTTTGCCAAATATAATAATTTGAAAACCGATTAAACTTCCAAATAATCGTATTTCATAAAATTCTGCGTAATCTTGAATTATGTTACGTATTTCTTTTTCATTTGCATTAAAATCGTAAAAGAGAATACCAACGCCTTTTACGTATTTAGTAGTAGCCAATTGTAAGTCTGCTAATCTTCTTTTAAAAAAATAATCAACAGGATTAATTTTAGTGTGCAATTGCAATTCTTTAAAAGTAAGCTTGTGCTTTTTTAATGCTGATGTTTCTGCTGTTTTCTGAATATTCATAATGCTCTCCTACTTAAATAAATTAAAAATCAATTAATTAAAACTTTCATACCAATAATTTACATTATCGATATTAACAATATAGTAGTTTTGACGTCTTTGCCCTTTGAATGCTTGACCTTGTCGAATTCCAATAAACTTGTCGCCTTTTTCAATGTAACTGCCTGAGTGCCAATTACTCAAAGTTGTCTTCACATCTTCAATAGTGCCGTTTTCAGCAATTACTTCATCGGCATAAAATTCGATATCATCAATACCGAAGTTAAAGTGTTCGTTTAATTCTGCTAGTGCTTGGATTTGCTTTTCCATCTTGAATCTCCTATTTAGTGTTTTGTTTTGTTTTTGAAAATCACCTTGATTTTCTAATACAAATATACAATTTATTTTCCACACTTGCAAATTAATTTAACAAATAAATTAAATAATTTTTATATATTGCTTTTATTTTCTATAAAAAATCGCCGTGGTGCAAAGCCAGAGCGAGTTGTCGCTATTAAATTTATTTTGCATAAATATAGAATTAAGTATTTTTATTTTGAAATGTAAAAATATTTTAGTAAATTGCAAATAAAATTAATGAAAATTGTATAATTATAAGGGCTGATAACTATGAATAAAGGAAATATAGAAATAAAACTCGGCAGTAAAATCGATTTTACCGCACTAATTCTCAATAGAACGTATAATAACGCCTACCGCATCTTAAATTCTGATAAGCATGTAAAAAAATTTATCGATAAATATTATCTGAAACTTCATGATTACAGAAACAAATTAATTAAAGAAGCACAAGCTGAACTTATTGATATTTATAAGAAACAAATGAAAACACAATCGAAAGAACTTATGGCTGGATTATACGTAGACCCAGAAATGCTTAAATAAACAATGCATTAACGAGTAAAACTACACGAATTTCGCTCACAAATGACACAGGTGCGATTTAAATAGTAAAAAGGCATATTAACTCAAATATAACAGAAAACGGCTATTCTATTAATTGTAAATCTGTTGTTACTGGCTCAAAAGGGACGTCCCAATCAGTCTTCGTGTCTATGTTGCTACGAACTTTTTTTCGATAAGCACTTTGCATACCTGTATCTCGCCGTTGTGTTAATGATTTATTGTGAAATAGCCGTATATATACTTTATCTTCTAATAATGTATGTTCTATGCCAAGCTTAACAGATCGCATTAAAAACTCGGTATCGGCTGCGCAATACCAATTCTGGAAGCCATATAAACGCTCAAATAAAGATTTCTTTAATATCATTGTGCCATGTGGGTACATATCCCTGCTGTTGCCAACAATCACTGCACCTGCCCGTAATTTACCCGCCATAAACTTATAACGTAATATATTAGCTTCTTTTATATGTGGAGTTACAATATTCAGCATATCTGGAAGTAATAAATCATCGGAATCGAAGAAGAATAGATTAGGATATTTAGCTAATTGCGCCAGCGAGTTTCGTAATACATAAGTGCCAACATTATATTTTGCTAAATATACTTTCAAAAATGGGTATTTATGCTTAATTTCATTTACTTTATTTAAAGTCCGCTTGCACCCATCAATAGCAAGTAATACCTCAATTTCATTATTTGGATTATTCAAAAAAGTCTGCTGTTTAAAAGAATTTAAACACAATTCAATAAAATCTTGCGCTTTATAAGCAGTAATTAATGCCGATATTTTCATACAAACTCATTATATATTAATAAATAATTACAAATTACTATAATTATTAAGAATTTACAAATACTATCTTAAACGCCGTCTATTGAACTCCCGTTGAATCTCATCTGTTAATTTCACACTGTCCATATAAATATCGGTATTCTTATCTTTAATTGTAGAAATTAACACATCTAATTTGTTTTGAATAATTTTTAAATCTACTTGGCTTATCTGCTGAATAGCGCCGTAAATATCGTTACTATCCATAATTTTAGCAGCACTGCTTATTCCAGCGCCTACTGGGGTAATATTGATATTACTTTTATAAGCTAAATTTTGCATAGTTCTACTTGCGGAAGCGTATTTTTCAAAATACTCAGAAGCATTAAGCTCGTTAGCTTTATATTTCGCATCTAATTTTGCCTGTTCTTGTAAATTTAGAACTAAATCTAATATATCATTAATATCTGCTTGCGAATTGCCCAGCGTTCTTCTGAAATTAATTAACATTGAATTTAACTCTTGCAAGTGTTTTTCTGTTTTTATCGATTGTTCCGCGAAAGCACGCGTTACATTATATTGCTCTTGCAAGTTCTTAATTCGTTCTTCATTATGCAAAGTAATTGAGAATTCAGATAATACTTTACGTAATTCTTTACCAACAACATCTGCCATCGTTTTCTGCTGCATAGCCAGAGCTTGTGAAACTATCAGCCATATATGGTCATCTCTAAAAATCCATTCAGTATCCGCACCTGCTCGGCTTCGAGACCCATCTCCAATAACTGCAAGCGTTGGTCGGTCTACTCTACCACCAGTAGAAAATGAAAGCAACCCTTGTATTATCGGTGATAAGATAGCATTTACAGCTGCGCCAATTATAGCGCGTATAGCAGGTGCCGCCACTACTGCTAATAATCCGCCGGGGGTAAGCATTAATTGATCTAATACAAGTTTCGTTATAGCTGCAGACGCCGTCTGTTGTAAAATCCCAGCTAATGCCGCCATACCCTCCCTGAATGGTGCTTTTATATCTTCCGCATCGCCTGTAAATAAATTGCTAAATATATCAGTCATCGTAGTTTGTAACTCGCCAGAATAACTTGTAAGCAAGTCGCCTTTTTCTGCAATAACTTCTTGCAATTCTGTAAGTTCTTCTGCTAATTTATCGTATTCTTCTTTGTCAAGCTCAGGGTCTATATGTTTTAATTGCTCTTGCATCATTTTTTCGCGTGCTTCTAACAATTCTTTTTGTTGCAAGCGTTCAGCAGCCATTTGTTGTCCTCTTGCAATCGCTTGTAAATTCGCTGCTTTTTTAATATATTCTTGTTCTATTTCCAGCTTTTTATTATTATATTCTTGTTCAGAAATTAGTTCTTCTTCTTTTAAACTTTCAAGTTTTGCCATCTCTTCTTCTTTAATTTGCGAGTATTTTTTATCGCCTACTTTTTCAAAAGTTGCAAAACCAATTTCTGCTAATTCTTTTTCAAATTCCAGTCTTGCTTTAAGCATATTAATAGCAGTATCATGCCGTTTCTTTAAATCTGCCATTTCCAGTCCATGCGCTTTCTTACGATCTGCTTCTTCTCTATCTGTAATTTTCTTTTTCTCGTTATAAATTTCCCGTTCTTTTGATAATATTAATTCTTGCTTTTTTATTAATTGATCGCGTAAATCTTTAAGTTCAGCTTCACTGCTTGCTTCGTTTAGTACCTTCGTTAATCTATCCTCCTCCGCTTGCAATTCTTTTAAATTCTGCTCTAAAATATCAACGTATTCTTGCGGATTCGCTATACCAATTTCTATGTTAAATCGTAATCTATCTACTCTCAATTTTTCTAATTGTTCTTGAAATTTATCATCTTCTAATTCCAGCTTCGCTTTTAATTCAATAGTGCTTATTTCTTGCCTACTAATACTCAAATTTAACGCTCTAACATCTTCAATGACCTTGTTTTTGTCATCATCTTTCATTTTCATACCGATTTCAATCTCGCCGTCTTGTTCGGTAATCTTAAATATTTCAAATAATTTTGCTCGTTCTTTTTCCAGCGTAGCTATATTCTGCTCGTTAGCTAAAATCTCATCATAGATATTCTTCACCCGACCACTTTGCACTCGCTCTAAATCTACGCTAATATTATACATATCTGTTTCGTATCGTAAATTCTTTTTGTATAAATCGAATAATCTACTTGCAATTTCATATTGAGTTTTCTTATGTCCCGTAGTTTTCTTAACAACTGCCTCTTCTTTCTCTTCTACTTGCATTAAACGTAATTGTGCAGCCCGCAATTTATCGGCAGTGCCAACCGCATAGCCTAATTGTATTTCTATTTGCTTGGTCGCAGCTGCTGTTAATAAACCTTGTTTCGCACCTTCAGTATAAGCCGTAACGAGCGCATCACCTGTTTTATCTACTTGTTCTTTTTGTTTAGCATACTCCTCCGTTAAACGTTGCGCTTCTCTGGGTGAAGAAGCCTTTGCTATGCGTTCTTTTAATTCTGCTAATTGCTTCTTTTGTGTATCGTAAGCATTGCTAATACTTAATACTTTTTTAGAATAATCATCTTGTTTAGCAATTAAATTGTCATTATATACGCCAGCGCTTGCTTTTGCCAATTCTAATGCTTTTTCTGTATTAATTTCATAAGTAGTTTGCAAATTCCCGGCGGAGTCTACCCAAGTAGCCATACCTTCTACCGCCGCAGGTGCAACTTGCTCCATTTGAGTAGCAAGCTCTTGTGCTTTTAAACGCATTTCGTCAAGTTGTTTAGAAAGTTCAGCTCGTTCTTTGCCAGATTTTGCAAGCTCCATTTTAGCTTCAATTTTAGGAATTTCTTTATTTAGCTCTTCAAATTGCTGAACTAATTTCGGCATCGATTCAGCGATATTGAGCTCAACATTAATAGCAACTCCTTCTGCAATATCACCTTCGATATTAGCAATTAAATCGTTTAACTTCTGCTCAAAATTCTTGCTAAATACATCCCCAGCGGTCAGCCCAATTTCTTCTTCTTCCATTTTACTATCAAAACCTTTGGAAAACGCCTCGCCTGCGTTAGTGCCTAAATTCGTAGCTTCTTCAACAACGCCTGCTAAATTAAACGATAACAAATTACCCCAAATATTACCAAAGGACGTAAATACACTTTGTAAAGCCGTAGAAAACCCCCTTATACCAGCTATTGCATATTCTAAACCTTTTACTATGTAATCAAATATTGTGTTTACTAAGTCTAATACATCGCCCCATTCAGCAGTTATACCTACCGCTTCGCCAAGCCAGCCTACGTAACTGATCATATTGCCAATAAACGTAGTAATCACATTGTAAAGTATTTGGAATGGTGCGATGGCAAAAGTAAATAATGCATGCCCAATTTCATATAATATTTCTATTATCTTTTTTAATACTTCCCAAGCTCGCTCTGCGCCAAGCACAATCAACGAAACAGCGTTATCAACTACTTGCCTAAACTCCTCAACATGATTATACAACAACACAAAGAACGCCACCACTGCCGCAATTGCCGCAACAATTAATACTATCGGTGATAATGCGGTCATCCAAGCAGCTGCAGTTGCTGTTCCAGACGCCGTCCCCGCCGCACCAGCCGCCGTATAAGCTGGCACAATCGCACCAATCGAGGGTATCATCTTACGTATACCATCGGACAGCTGCTGAACAGATTTTAAACTTTTGCTATCAATAGCTTTTAACCCTGCAAATGCGTTATCTGGAATTATCTGTTTTAAATTAGTAAAAGTTGCTATCATCGGTGCAAGCTGGTTCATTGCAGAAAGCGTTACCATTGCACCGTCGCCGATAGTTTCAAATACTTTAAAAGCATAGCCCTGAATCGTATTTAACATTGCTTTTACTTTTACATCAATACCTTGTTGCGCAATAGCAAAAGCACCTTCTACTGAGCCAATATCACCTGCTAAATCTCTTAAATCAGCTGCCGCCTTCTCAGCGTTCTCGCCAGTAGTTGCTAGTGCAAATTGCATCGCTTGTATCGAGCCAAATGTATTCGCCGCATCAAGCCCCATATTTTCCATTGATTCGCCGATACGTTTCATAGTTGCTTGCAAGCCTTCGGAAGCTAATGTTTGCATAGAAACGCCAGCAGCATCCATAACTTTTTTTAATTGAGCGCCGGGTTTCATTAATTCTGAAATTGCACCTCGAATTTGGATCATAGCTGTTGCCGTTGGCACTCCTTGTTTAGTAAGTGTTGCGATTGCAGCGCCAATATTATTGAACGGCACCTTTGCAGATGCCGCCATTGAAATTGCAGTAGATAAGCTATGATTTAACTCGCCAATAGAAGTAACGCCATATTTCACAGTAGAAAATAGAACGTCTGCTGCTTCATCTACCCCCAATACTTCTGACCCATAAGCATTAGTAACAGCAGCAAGTCCCTTAGTTGCATCGGAGGTATTTGATAAACCAGCGGTAGCTAATTTCGCTGCTTTTTCTACAAACTTCATTCCATCCTCAACATCTGCGAATCCGTCTACTACATCGATTGCGCCGGCAGAAATTGCTTCATACGCCGCCTCAGTAATACCAGCTATTGTATCGGGTGTGCTTCTTGCCATATTGATAGCAGCATCTCTAAATTCTTCAAAATTCTGAACGCCGAGTGTTCCGATATTACGTAATTGTTTATCGAACTCTCTATATGGTCCCATAAATTGTTCTAATGCGCCGGTAATTGTATGCACAGATTGGATTATTTGATTAAATTGGAAAGCACCCCCAAGAGCAAGTGCGCTTTCTTTTAACTTTTTTAATTCTTTATCTGCACCAAAAATAGCATCTGCGAGGTTTTTAAAAGTATCACCTTTTACGCCTTCCCGAGCCATCTGTTTAGCAACGTCCCACATCGATTTAATTTTATTTGTAAGTTCATCTTTTTTCTTCGATAAATCGTCAAAATATGAGGTGCTTACTTGTTTCGGCACGGCGTCTTCGATAGCCGCTTTCATTTTCTTGGCATTATCACCAACTTTACTAATTTCATTATCGATAGCCGTCATCTGTTGCTTAATTTGATTAACGTCAATAAGTTTGGTGTCTTCACCAAGTTTATTGAGAGAAGCTTTTAATTTGTCAAGCAATGGCTTAACTTTTGCAACATCAAAATCGGGAGTAATTTTTATTTTTATAGAAAGGTCGCTCATTCTATTGTCCTATTTTATTCGTTAAATCTTTAAACACAAAATCTACGATTTCTAAAAATTCCCAAACAGGATAATTTAAAACTTCGTTACGGCTCTTGTGTTCTTTTTCTGCAACAAGCCAAATTACATTCCAAGTGAATGGCTCTCGTAATTGCTTATTGATAAAATATTCATCATACAATTCTTGTGTTACTTCTTCTCGGGTTCTTGCGCCGTAGAAGATAGCGCTGTTTCCATGATTAGTTTCATTATATCTTTCATCCCCTCCAAGCCCTGCACGCCATTTGCCTCCGTCAGCTCGTTTGATACTTTCATTAAATCTAACAACTGCGCCATTATATCGTTTGATTGCATCGTTAATAAAGGTGACTGCAATCCTGTTCTGTAAAAAAAATCATCGCGGCACTCCAATAGCTTTTTATATTCTTCTTCTTCGCGTCCCAAATAATCTAATTGCCGATCACTTAATTCTACTTTCTGCGGGTGATAAGTTTCGTAATCATCGCCTATTTTTTTCATTAATATCGCTGAAAACGCCCTCGTAAAAAGCGCATTATTTAATATTACTTGCAATTGATCAACGGTGCTGGGTGCATTAATTAACATTTTTGCACTCATAGAAAATAATTGTTCTGCTGCTATTTTACGATTGAAGCCCATCTCATTAAAGCTATAAACGTAAATATCGTATATAATATCGCCAGCTTCATTTTTAAGCATTGAGCCGTCTTTTTTTAGTTTAGGAATTTTGAACTCGTGTTTTAAGTTCATCTTCTTATTTGTCGTGTTGGCTTCCATTGTTTTTTCCTTTTATTATGTTTAAAATGTATTATTTTTAAATTGAGAAATTTTAATTCTTTACGCGTAGTAAATCGTTCATAATTATCAACTTTATTTGTTTTAACAGCCCGCATCCCATATTTACTGCCAGCCTGAAATTTGATTGAATACAGGCGAACCTACGGGACTATTGATTTCAAAAGCATCTTTGGAAAATAAACCTTTTACTTCAATAACTAAAAAAGGATACGGCTCGCTCTGTTCTACGTGCCAATTTGCACGCCATTTCTTTAATTGGACGTTACGAACAGTTTGCTCGCCATTTTCAGTTTCAATAATAGTCCCGTCAATAGTAATCCACATTGAACCTGCTTGTATTTGCGGTCTATTCGGAGATAACGGCATATCGAAATCATTTAAATTGCCAGCTAATAAACCTCGTAATGTTGGCACCATATCTTCATAATTATTCTGCAATATATAAAAAGTGCCTTCAAATTTATAAGCAACTGGCGTCTCAAAGCCCTCATCGTTGGATCGTAATATCGGCGTAATTGAATAACTACTACGATTACTTATATTGCCAAAAGTAGTAGTTTCATAGCCACTAACTGCCTCTTCACTTACATGTGTTAATTTGATTTCTTTTATCGGTAGTAAAACCCAATTTTTCTTATTTGTAAACATTACTCCTCCTCCTCAATCGATGGCTCTTCTACGCTTGGTGGCTCTATTGTAAGTGGTGGCTCGGCATCTTTTTGTGTAAAAATATATTGAATTTCTGGTAAATATTTACTGCCTTCTATTAAATCAATAGCTTGTGAGCCGTCTGCAATCGTTACTTCTGTGCTGTTTGCCCAATTATCTAAACTAAATTTCCAAACACTTGCAAAATGAAATTTCTTTAAAAATTCCAATTTATTAGCATCTAAAAGCTCATCCGCTGAAATTACTAAATTCCATTCGTAACGAGTAGAAACTACATGGACGTAATTTTTGCCAGTTAAAGTTCTACCTGCGCTATGTTCAGAAACAGGCGTTCTTATAAATTTTAACTCGTTAAACGCTTGGGAGTCGCTCCAAGTAACAGCACCGTCCTCCCAAATTCCATATTTTAAATATATCATATTGTTACTTTCATAATTTAATTATCTGCATTAAATTGGAATATCGCTTGGTCTGGAAAATTCTTAAATATCTGTATATTACGGGTATCTACCGCCATGCCAACGGGACAATGCAACACTTCTTCACCTGTTCGCCCTTGCAAATATTCAAGTTTAAAGTTTTGCATCGGCTCTTGCCCTGGTGCAAACATACCACTGCCAACATTCCATCGTAAATAATATATAGTATTCGGAATTAAATCACTCCAATCGTCTGGAATTGGGAACGTCCCCGATAATTGCACAGGCACAGTTGCCTCCGCCTCCACTGATCTTTTAATAAACCCTAATATGCGTCTATAATGGCTTTCGTAAGGTCTGGCAAATTCTATTCTGCCGTTATTTTTCAATGAAACAATAGCATTGGCAGGTATATTCTCATCTGCAATGTAAAATGTAAATTTATCTACTGCACGCGGTATTTCACCTGCAAGTTCTTCTTCTTCTTCTTCAAATTCTTCAATATCTACGTCATCGTAATCGAAGCGTGATAGTGCAGATAGCTTAATATCTACTTCTAAATTATGGAAATTATATGAAATATCTATTACTACGTATTCTATGCCTTCGATATTAATTAAAGAGCCTAATTGTAGAGCGTCCCAGCTGGGATTTGAACCATCGGCATTTTGAGAAAAACCCAAGAAATATGGACTTTTTAATTCTTTTTCATATTTAGCATTATCAGTATCATTTACTTGCAAGAAATTAACGTAATCTGCAAGCGAATTAAATTCTCTATTAACGCCCCGTAATTTCACCACATATTTAGCAGCATGCGTCCAATAATTTAATGCTTCGATGCCGTAATTCGTATGCCAAGAACTCCATACACAATTTAAATACATAGCTGAATGCACCCCCTCAACAGTTCTAAATGGCTTGCTTTCTAATTCAATTATTTCTGTTGGAGGATACGTGATTTTTGCATGCGATGTATTGTGTGGAAGGTAAGCCATATCGTCAGCGGCCATCCCTAAAAAATTCTCGCCGTTATCGTAACCAGGATATATAGCTGCAACTGTTGGTGATAAAGAAAATGGTAATTGCTTGGCGTTGTCAGATAACGCTTTATATGTTCTACTCGGCGTAACCTTACGATCTTTAAATTCATTTAACGTATCATCTACGTTATAATATTTTAAGCCTTCATTTGCCAAATAATTGGCTTCCGCAACGTATTTTGTTTGATTGCTGAAATCTAATGCGGTGATTTTTGTTTTTGATGCAATTGCGCTGCGAAGATATACTACATCTCTAACAAAATCTGCCCTGCGGATAAATTTGATATATAATATATCGCCGATTAATTCAAGCGATACGTAGACGCCGTAAGCAATAGCTATCGCTGTTAATAAATCTTTAAATGTTTTATATTGTGTAAATTGATAATGTTCTGCAGCGCCTTTCTGTGGCTCAATTTCGCTTATTGTATGCCCAACAATGCCAAAATTAAGCCAAATTCTTTGTATATCAGGAATTACTGCATCTGAAACTAATATAAGCTCTTGCCCATCATCTGCGTAAGTTTCGTAAGATTTAGCATTTACAGGTGATTTAACGTAACGATACGGCGTTAATATTTGAGCAACTGCTCCTTGTTCTTTTGTTGCGGTATTCCAGCGAGCTGGAAAGAACTTGCCATCGAGGGGGCTATGCTGGAACTCAATTTCTATATTTATGCCCGTTTTATTATAATAAATTTCACTCGATAAACGAGCTATTTCTTGCAATAAGGCATCTAAGGGAAATTGATTTAAAACAGCTGTAATTGATGGCTTGTCATCACCAGCCCGTAACTCCCGATAATAACCAGGGCGGTGCTTAACATTTTCTTCTATCCATTCATTAGGTATAGCTTCTATTAATTCTTTTAGTTCAAAACCTTCTAATATATCTGAACTATAAGGCTTGGCAATTAAACGCCACATTTTCAATGAATTTACATCACCGTCATATTCAGTTCTATTACGCCAGTAAATATCTTCATTTTCAAAATCTGGCTGAATAATGCCGTAAAACAATAAATCAGCTTCGGTTCTTGTTTCTGTTGGATTAATAAATAACGCTATATATCGTTTAGTTTCTTGTTTAAACCCTTGCAAAGCGAATGCAAGCACATCTTTTTCAAGCGTAGTATTTACATTAGATTCATCGATATTAAGCTTTAATTCGGCAGTAACGAAGCCGCCAACGTCAGCTTGTATGCTTTTCCCTATATCTTCAAAATCAAATATATCAACATAAATACCATCTTCAAATAGCTCTTCGTAACTATCTGATATAGCAAAGAGAACGGTGATTAAGCCAGCACCGTCCTCTTGCCAAGTTTTCTTCTGTAAATAAACTGACATATTTGATATTTATTTAATTAAACTTATGCGCCATCTGCTTCATATTTTTCAACGATTTTACCCGTTAAAATAGATGCCCAATCAAGAGCATTAATCTCATGGATAACTCTATCTGCCCCCGCATTAAATACAGCAACTGGGTTATTCGCCCCCGTTGCTATGTTGTTATAATCACTTTCGTTAATATTTGTTCCTTGCTCGAATGGAAAAGCGCCGCTTCCGCCGATAAGTACACCGCGAATTGTGAAATCAATTTTCAAAACCCCCGGTTGAGTAGATTCGTCGAATACTGAAATTACGCCTCCGATATAGCTATACCCTGCGGATTGACCTGTGGTGGCATCTCTACCGATTTCTCGGCTTGCTATCATTGGTATGCCGTTTTCATAGCAATTTATCAACATTTCCCTTTGTTCTACCGTATAAGTAGTAACAGTGCAACTAAAAGACCAAGTATTTGCATCACCACCTGCGTCTGAATATTCCTGTCCGCTTGCTACGTTAATTTTTACGGAGTGATCTGGGATACCCATAGTATTGCCGTTATGCACAGTTTCTTCAAAGTATTTAGCTTCGGAGGTGGCTGCACTTGCGCCGGCGTAATTACATTTAACTTGGCTTGGGAACGGGAAATCGTATATGTCATCAAAGCCAGATATAGCGGAGCCAGAGCCGCTTCCTGGTGAGCTTAAATCGAATACTGCAAGTCTAAGAAACGGGGACTCGCCGTAAATAGCATTTGTTGGAGTTGCTGGCATGGTTTTCACCTTTTAAAATAATGGATAAAATAATTATAATTTTTTATAATCTGAAATATTGAATTTATAATCTTGGTATTGGTGCCCATCTGTTTTGGGTTTATTCCTCAATTCGTAAGAAATATTTGTATCGTGTAATTGCAAGCATATCATTGGAATTTCAGTTTTTACAGATACGTAATTTTTATATTTTTTCTGTAATTTTGTATGATTTGTGCCATAAATTGTTTCAATGTCACCTGACACATCCTCGATTAAACTTGTAAATTGATTGCTTTCTGCACGTTTAATTACTTGCCGATTGGTATTCCAATTGTAAATTAACATATCAGAAAAATTAAGCACAGTTTTATTTTTAGCAATAAAATTCTTTTGAATTTCATTAATAAAATCTTTATGAACTATATCGTCAGTGTCTATCCTTGTTGTTATTATATATGGTTCTTCTTGTATTAAATACTTATTGAAATAGCTTTGATTTTTCATAAAAACTATATTAAAATTTGGTATTTTAATAAATAATTTTGCAATTTTATCTACTTCTGCTGGTTTTGAAAGTGGGTGCATAGCAAATAATAATTCGAACTCAAAGTTTGTTTGATTAAGCAAGCTTAAATACAAATTTTTAGCAAATAATTCGTAACGTTCTGCAACCCAATCTGGGTTTTTATAATGACTTAACCCCTCTAATTCTATGTTAAATCGGGTAATTACATAATGTTTAAATTGTTTTTTCATTATTTTTCATTTTAATTAATTCTTTTAAACTATTTTTTATCTGTTTTAAAATATTCGTAGTGTAACTATCGAATTTTTGCGTTTTAATTAACGATTGCAAGAATTTTAGCTGTTGAGAAATTGTTAAATCCATATTATTTAATATCTATACCGTTATACATAGTATCTAATATGTTCTTTAAAGCAAGTAATAGCTCTTGTATCGTATCGTTGCTAAGCCCAAGCGCCATCAATATATTTATTGGCATAGATTTACTTGTTGATAATTGCAAGTAAGTATCTACTATTGGCAATAAAGTAGATAAATCTGCTTTTAATTGCACCGCTTGTTTATCTGTGATATTAAATGTCATTATTTCTCCTTAATTTGATTGTTCTAATGTAAGAATTGGGTTGTTGAAAGTCGGATACCCCGTTACTAATTGCTTCGTAGATTTATTAATAACTGCGAAGCTACCGCTGAAAAACCCACCAACATAGATATTATTAGCATCTACTCGAATTCCAGAAATGTAATTATTCCAGTCTACCGGATACCCGCTTACAAGCTGCTTCGTTTTTTTA
>Ga0265294_10002115_pt1 | contig 26265 bp, 16 predicted proteins | sample MunlanPumphouse3_FD_192504 | JGI IMG/M metagenome (GOLD analysis project Ga0265294, IMG submission 192504) | Groundwater microbial communities from a municipal landfill in Southern Ontario, Canada - Pumphouse #3 | ecosystem: Environmental > Aquatic > Deep subsurface > Groundwater | place... | reverse complement strand
GAATAAAGATTTATTTTTATTATTAAAGGCAATCACTTATGTGGTTGCTTTTTTTAATGTTTAAACCAGTCTCATTTCAAAGCGATAAAGTCTTGTGAAAAGCATATTTAGCAACATATATTCTTACTTGATGAATTGCGATTAGCCTTTTGACTACTCCATTAACGCGTTTCATAATCGAAGCGCTAATTACTTCTCAGCTCAATGAATAGAATAAGAAAAGGGAGAGTATTACCGCTCCCTTTAAACATCAATACGTATTTGTGACTTAGGCAACAATAAGCTTCAACGAAGAAATCGTAATATTGCCCGCAACTGTTGATCCACCATCAGGGAAGAAAATCATAAATGGTTTAGCAGCCGCATCAATTGGAGTCGTCACGGTTAACGTTACCGTTTGTGGACTGGCGTCAGTTAATGCTAAGTTGTATTCTTGAGCGTCATTGAGTTTAACTTTTAGTTCGTCAATTGTATCTGCCTCAACAACGACTTCAATACTCGTAACACTAGCGTAATTCACGGTTGGATCAAGTGCCATTCCGAACGCTTCCCATTCGCCTTTGCTTTCCCAACTTACGACCGTTTGGGTAGCAGAAACAGCGATTGAATAGGAGGTCGGACCATAAAGGTTGCTCGCTGCGTTAACGTTGATCGCTGCAGCCCTTGGGGCGGTAAATTTTGCATTATCAACAGTTAAACTGCCGGTAACTGGATTAGCAGCATCATAGAGTATAAAGAATAGTATTTCATTTACCCCATTAATTTCGTCATAGGTTTTACCACTTAAGTCAATCGAAGCGGTTTGGGTCAAATCCCCTACCGCAAAGATTAAGTCGCTTTCCATATTTAAAGGAGCGCCAATCTTAGCTTTAACCTTCATCGGTTGAGCAGCGGTAATTGTGATTTCAAATTTAGTGAAGAAACCACGATTGCCATCACCGAGTAAGGCCTTGGCAGATGTCCAAGTTCCGACAGTGCCGCTTTCCCAAGAAATAACGTTTCCAGCGACAGCATAAACGCCATCGCCACCATCGACAAACTTATTGATAACCCAATCCTTATCCCATGGATTCATCCCAAGATAATAATTATTATTATCAATTTCCACGACTAATGCCGTATTAGAGAATTCAAGAAGACTAATGGAAATTTGGCCAGATGAAACAAGAGTTGAACCTTGTTCGGCGAAAATCAGGAACTTTTGGTCACCTGTTTTGGTTTGTTTAAGTCCAAAATCAAGCGTCACATCTTGCTCTTCTCCGGTAAAGGTAATAGCCTTTTCAAGTGCCGGACCCTCTCCGCCTTCCACTTTTAGCAGGGCGGTCTTATCGACTGGACCAGTAATCTTGGCGTTGATGTATAAGAAACTTCCAACGCCGGTTGAAATGTTATAAATATTCGACCATTCAGGTCCATATTTAACATAATCAATGGTTGTGACACCAGCTACAGTTTCAGCCGTATAAACAAGGTCGCCACCATCATAGAAATTATTATTGAAGTCAAATGTGTCACCAGTTGAATAAGCGTTTTTGACAACATCAACAGGAACGCCAATGATGACAGGTGATTCCACCGCGTGAGTTTTAGAGAAAGCAAATTTCGCAAAGACGGCATCACCGACAGTCGCTCCTGCGCCTGGATCAATAAACATCAACATTTGTAAAGCATCAGTTAGGTCAAACGCGGAAACATCCCATTCATAGGTGGTGCGCGTCTCGCTTGCTTGAAACTTCACTTCTTTTGCTGGGTTATTAGCCACATCATTGAATTCGATTTTTAAAAGTAAGATCATTGGGCCAACATTGGTGTAATCTTCCATTACAAGATCAAATCCCAAAGTCGCCATATCATCTAAGTCGGGAGCAATTGCTGCGAGACCTTTTTTGGCAGTAGCCCATGTGGCCCCTGCTTTATCGAAATTCATATGGAGGACTCCCTCCGTCACGACCGGATCATAAACACTATCAAGGTTATCTTGCCATCCGGTCAAGATGGAAACCTCTTCGATAGGTTCGTCGTCGCTAGAACTTGTTGAGGGGTCGCTACTAGTAGATAAATCACTACTTTCGCTTGGTTCGCAGCTAGTTAAGCCTACGAATAACAGAGAAGTAAGTAAAAGTGTTGCAAAAACATTAAAAGATTTTTTCATTTTCTCTCCTTTTCTATGTAAATTCGAAACACAACTATAATTTAATTCCTTTCTATACAATTGTCAATATAACAACTAGTTGCTCGCCTATTGCCACGATTGCTATATCGAAAAAAAACTGCTTAGTTTAAAATGATAATAATCATAGGAATCAAATTATGTCTCGAACTGATCAAGAACTTAGAAACCTTCTCAATTCTCTTACATTAGAACAAAAGATTGGCCAACTGAATATGGTTGGTGGTTCGATATATTCAGAATTCAATCCCACAGAACAAGACGACTTAATCCATCGAGGGCTTATCGGCTCGATGATGTATGCAGATCCAAAAACTAATAATCGTTTACAAAGGCGAAATTTAGAACTTAACCCTCAAGCGATTCCCATCTTATTTTGTAGTGACGTCATCCATGGCGCGGATACGAATTTTCCTCTTCCTTTGGCTGAGTCGTGTTCTTGGGAACCGCGCTTAGCCGAGCGCACAGCTGAATTATCAGCAAAGGAAGCTAGTGCACTTGGTGTGCGTTTAACTTTCGCACCGATGGCCGATTTAGCATATGATGCTCGTTGGGGGCGTAATGTCGAGGGGGCGGGCGAGGACCCCTACCTCAATTCGCTATTTATCGCGGCCCGTGTGCGAGGCTTTCAAGGATCAAATCGCGAAAACATCGATGAGCATCATCTCGGAAGCACGATTAAACACTTTGCCGCTTATTCATATGTCGTCGGTGGTAAAGACTACAATTCTTCTTTGATTGACTCTCGGACACTAAAAATTAAAGTCATGCGACCTTACGAAGCAGGCATTAAAGCCGGTGCTCTTGCCGTGATGCCGGGATTCAATGATCTCGATGGTATTCCTTGCATTAGTAATAAAACTCTTTTAGATGATTTACTAAGAAAAAAGTGGGGTTTTGATGGGGTTATTGTTTCTGATTATGGTTCGATTAGACAAAATATTACCCAGCATTATGCGAATAATGAGGAAGACACAACCAAAGGAGCACTTGAAGCAGGAACCGATATTGATATGGAATCACGCCTTTATATCAAGCATCTAACTAATTTAATTAAAGAAGGACGAATTGCAATTGAAACGCTCGACGAAGCTGTCTTCCGCGTTTTAAAATTGAAATCCCGTTTAGGACTATTCGATTCGCCGTTTACCGATGAAAGCCGGGAATATTCCGAAATAGGAACTAAGGAAGTACTTGATTTAGCTTATGAGAGCGCTTGTAAATCTATTGTTTTGTTGAAAAATCAACAACTTCTTCCTCTCCAAAAACCAATCAAAATTGCTTTAATTGGTCCTTACGCTAATACGAAAGATGACTTGAATGGATCTTGGTCTGCTCATCGCGGATTTTCAAAAACGCAAACTATTCTTGAAGGTCTTAGCCGGCATGTCACTAACCTTAGTTATTCGATGGGAATTGAAAATGAAGCACTTTTAATCAGCGAAATACAAACAGCGGTCAATGAGTGTGATGTTATTATCACAGCTTTTGGCATTGAAAATTGTTTAACTGGGGAGGCCGCAAGTTTAAGTAAGCTTCAACTTTCAAAGAAGCAAACAGAACTTTTTCGGCACCTTCGACAATTTAGAAAGCCCATTGTAGCTCTTATAATGAGCGGTCGACCGCTAGTATTTAATGAAATCATCGAACAGGCAGATGCCGTTGTCATGGGGTGGTCTTTAGGAACCCGGACCGGAGATGCAATCGCAGATACAATTTTTGGTATTAATAATCCATCAGGAAAATTAACAATGACTTTCCCTAGAACTGCTGGTCAATGTCCGATGATCTACAACGGTTATGAAAATTGCCGACCCTACCAAAAAAATGATTACTACACCTCCACCTATCGCGACGTTATTGAGGGTCCACTCTTCCCCTTTGGTTATGGAATAAGTTACAACCATTATTGTTATGGAATTGCCACATTAAGAAATTGTCAAATTAATATAGATGAAAATATTGTTGTCAATTTCGAAATTACCAATGAAGGAAAATATCTCGGACGCGAAATTGTTCAAGTTTATGTAACTAAAATTGCATGTCAACCATTGCGCCCACGTTTAGAGCTAGTTCATTTTCAAATTGAACATTTTAAGCCTCACGAAAAGCGCACTATTCAACTCACTTTCCCAGCCAAGAACCTTTGCTATGATGATGAGAATAATCACGGAATTTACCAATTAAAAATTGGACCCAATAGTGGCGATTTGCAATCAATAGAATTAGAGATTATTTGAGGTAGACATCAATATCTGTTGATTTTGTGTCCAAATCATCATAAGAAATTTTTAATCCCGCCGCGCGATAAGGATTAAACATCTTTCCGCTGGGAAGAAGTTTGCCGTTTTGGCAAATTTCAATCTTTTGGTAAGGTATTTTTTCAACATGGTAGATGAGAGTAATTGGTTGGCCTTTAATGCTAAAGGAAACTTTTAGGCCATTAAATTTTTGATTGACAACTGGATCAATAATTATAGACTCTTTGCTCAAGCGGATACCCAACACTTTTTTTATCAAAGTGCCAATGAATATTCCGGGGCCACTTGAATAGATTCGCCACCCACCTCGAACAGGAACTGACCCATCCTTTAAACGAGCAAATTCTTCTTGATATCGGTATCGGTCAAAGTAATAACCGTCTGAACTAGAAAAATAAGCATTTGCCTGTCTTAATGCCGCATTAGGAACCATTGAAACTAAATCGAGAGGCATAACTTGCAAAAGTGCGTGAGTAACTTTATCGGCTCGACCAAGTTTAGCCATCGCTTCGATATAGCGAATTTGAGCATGCATATAAAGAAGGCTGATTTCTCTACCTACATTGCTAGCTTGTTCAGCTCGCAAGAAGTGCCGAGAAATTCCGCCATTATATTGAGCAGGGCGGTCCATTAAACGAATTCCATCCATGAAAGTTAAATGATTGTCGATAATTTGATCAAACGTTTCGGCTTCTTGTGGAGATGCTAATTCGCCAATAATGCTCCTAGTCATCGGAATTAAACGATAATGAATTTTTGTGACATCATCAAAAGGGTGGAGAAGATAACGGAACGAACCATTATCTTGAATCTCTATAAAACCCGCAAGAACACCATCACGAAAACAATGTTTTTGGTATCCCTTCTGAATTCGTTTTACTAAATCACTAACTTTTGCAAATAATGGAGAATGAGTATGTAAAACCCGACTTAATTGATTCAGAGTTTGATAGGCGAGGGCTTGAGTCCAACTACTTACTAAGCGCGTTTCCATTTTTTTTGAGGCGGGTTGCAAAGTATCATCCCAATCTCCACCAGCATAAGAAATCAAGTCATAAGGCTTTATAAGCCTTTTTTCAATCGCATCGAAAGAATTAACTACGTGTTCTTCGATGCTGACCATTTTTTCTTGATTAAAATATGGGGCTTTCTCGGCAAGGAGCGAATAATCACTTGTTACGAAGAGATAATCGGCAAGAGCTTTCAATGGCCAAAAGATTATATCGCCATGGCAACCATCGCTGGCGAAACCATAGCGATCAAAAAAGAACCATTGTGGCCACTCACCGCTATTTTCATGTTCATAGCTGAAGACTTTAAGTAAGATGTCTCGAGCCAGTGCATAGTTACTAGTAGCTAAGAAAAATTCCATGGGGCCCTGAGCTACATCTCTCGTCCCCCAAGCTGCACCACCGACTTGTTCAAGACCGTGGGGTACAGCGTAGTGAACCATGGCATTATGAGCGAACCATAAAGAAGTGATGTTTAAACGATCTGCGAAATCACCTTTCGAAGCTTCAAAATGAAGCCCGTTTAATAATTGCTCATAGTATTTTTGATAAGTAACTTTTTCGTGTTCAAAATTAGCGAGGTTACCATCATCAAATGCTTTTGTTCCAATCGTTCCTTGAATCGTCAATTTGATTTGTGTTTCTTTTGTAAATTTAACGATTACTAAACTGGAATCGCGTTTCCGCTGATCATCATAAAAGAAACGATCATCATGAACCGTAAAATCTGGGTTTATGATATGGAGTTTATAAGATAATTCAGGGTATGTGCTAAATTGAAAGGAATCGGTAGCACAATTAAATAAAAAATCTGATTCACGAAAATTCAATTGATAATCATTGATATATTCGTGTTCGCCCATCACGATTTGATGAGATAAGAGATAATCGTACTTTAAACCACATTTTGAACTTATAGTCATATTAATCTTATTTTGTTGTCCGCTCATGAAAACGCAAACTTCAATCAAATCACTAGCTAAAGCATAATACCATTTCGCATAGTTGAGTCCCATTTCATAGGCTGAGGGAACCCCAAGAATTTGGTAATATTCATCAATTTTTACATAAATGCGCTGGCCAGTTATGCGACCATTATTAAGCAACCCTCGATTGGCAGAGAGGAACTTATTCATACTCGTATTGCCGGCAGCTACTTGGGCATTAAATAGGCCATAACTATAATTGGTCGATGTAAGCAAATCTTTATCAAGTTCATTCAAAGAATTTAAACTCGTAATAATATGACCAGTAGGTCGTTCTAGTTCTCGCTCTTTTTCCCGTAGAACAACGTGGGCATAATCCTTGGTAAAAAAGCTTAACAATATATTATTCTTTTCTTCCGGAAAAAGACGATCTCCAAAGATTTCATCGAGTTCTTTTAAGGCAAAGTCACGGCAAACCAGAGGATTTTTGCCAATATTTTTTGATAAAGCGCGAGTATTTTGTTCGAAATTAAGATTGGATGAAGTTTGTTTGATTACTTGATATTGACGAATAATGTCTTGAAGGAAAAAAGCTTCAGTAACTGGCTGATCCTGATGCTTGATTACATAACCATAAAAGGCAAATGTCTTCTTCCCATTGAGGGAAAAACGTTCAGTTTGTAGGGCGATTGTTGCTAACTCAAACTGATAATTAAGATTAGGCAAATCTTGATTTAGTAAAACCGGCTCGCCACTAATTTTATAGTTTTGACCGAGCCATTGCATCTGGTCAGTACAATAATTGGTGATACGAATATCCAGCGCTCCTTGAGCGAGTAATGGATTGGGCGTTCCAAGATTTTGCCTTGAACAAATAATATTACTACCATTCTTTATTAAAATCCGATGATCAAGATATTGACTAAGATAAAGTTCATTGGCTTGTACTCCGTTTTTATCGCCAAGCCCGACATCTTGAACATAGACGACATCAAGGTTTTCAGCTTTACCGCTCAGTGATACTTGATAAAACCATAAATTTTCTGATGCCAAGGTGAGAATGATTTCAAAATCAATCTTTCTAATTCGGCCAATGAGATGTAGGTAATCATCTCCGACTGCGTATTTTTTCACATAATCAAATAACGAATAGGCCTGGTTTTCTTTTCGAAAACGAAGAAAAATATCCGAGATGCTTCCAAATATCTCATTGCCTCGAAATTGATTGATTTGTATATTTTGATAATGAACTTCTTCAATGTGATGATTATCTAAAAGTGAAAAAGCTAGCGCTCCTTTTTTAAGCGTTCGCGTGTGTTTTTTCATCATACAACTACACCCGTTTTAACATGGATTCCCCGGTATCATAATCAAATAAATGGATATATTCCATATTAAAGTCGATTGATACTTTGTCTTCGACTTGGTAAACAAACCGCGAACCAGCGCGGACGACTAATTTTTGTTCCGCCCCGTGTAAATCGACATACACTAAGGTTTCATTGCCTAGTTTTTCAAAGACATCAATTGTCCCGCGGACATTATCATAATCGTTATTTACAATTTCGCGTTTGATTTTTAATTCCTCAGGGCGCATGCCTAAAACCGCTTGAAGATGGTGATAATCGCGTTTGGGGTCTTTAAAGCGTTTAATAACCTTGGCGGGGATTTCTAACCGATTACGCCCAAAATGGACAAACATTTTGTTTTCTTCAACTTCGATTTCCACATTGAAGAAGTTCATTTGTGGGGTGCCGATAAAGCCAGCAACGAATTTATTGTTCGGCGCTGAGTAGAGGTTATCTGGAGTATCAACTTGTTGAATGATTCCATCTTTCATTACAACAATCCGAGTACCCATTGTCATCGCTTCAACTTGATCGTGAGTAACATAGACGAAAGTGGTTTTCAACCTTTTATGAAGCATAATTAGCTCGGTCCGCATCACCGCTCTCATTTTCGCATCGAGATTAGATAATGGTTCATCAAGCAAGAAGACTTTGGGATTACGAACAATCGCCCGACCAAGCGCGACCCTTTGCCGCTGACCACCAGAAAGTTCTTTTGGTTTGGTATTTAGATATGCTTTTAAGCCGATTGTATCGGCGGTTTGTTCAACTTTTTCTTTAATTTCTCTTTTCGGTATTTTACGTAGTTTGAGACCAAAAGCCATGTTCTCAAAAACCGTCATATAAGGATAGAGGGCATAATTTTGGAACACCATCGCAATATCACGATCACGTGGATGAACATTATTGACTAAACGATCATCGATATAAAGTTCACCAGATGTAATATCTTCTAGTCCTGCAATCATCCGCAAAGTCGTGGATTTGCCACAGCCCGATGGCCCAACAAAGACCACGAATTCTTTGTCGTGAATTTCTAGATTGAAATTCTTGACGGCTTCGAGACCGTTGGGGTAGATCTTACCAATGTTCTTAAGTGTGATAGTTGCCATAAACATTATCCTCCTTGTTTTATTTCTAGGTTTTTTAAACCATCAATAACGATTCGATGTTGCATCACTAATTTCCAAATGAGTTCGCGCTCATAATTAGCAAGCATTAGCAAAGTGATACCTTTGTCAATTCCAAGATATCTATCGAAAATCCAGTCCTCATCAAGATTAAATGACTCTTTAAGACCATATTTTCCGACTAAATTTGGAATTGAATAATAATATTGAAGGGCAGCAAGAGAATTTTCTGGAGTAAAGACAATGCTCGAAACTGCTGCATATGGAGGAACGGTCCCATCACTTCGATGCATAGTATTATTGAGGCCGCTCGGAGGCGACCCATAATTTCCGATGTAACCATTTGATGTATCGCATGCAGATAAGCCCCAAGAGTTGGCGCTATAGCTACGATATTTATCCGCATGATCAAGACAATATTTCCGTGCAGCAAGAGAAGCTTGCGTTGAATTTCTAAACCAGTTAATTCCATCTTGGTCGTAACGGCTTCTGAAATCAATAAAAGCATGAGAAAATTGATGGACAAAAAGAGATCCCGTCCAAGTATAAATATAGTGAAAGTCGCCATAACTACCCCATGATTTAATCATCGTATCATAGTAAATTTTTCCGACACGATGCTTTTCGACTGGTGTTCCTGACGCGAGCACGTACATCATGAGTTGTTCAGCATAACGATCCCAATGCGCATATCGACGATTATCAATTTCCGCCATGTAGAAGACATTAGTTTCTAGATTCATAAAATAGGTCCAATCAGCACGATTCACTAAGGCTTCGGCTTCTTTTTTTAATGAACCGGAAAAGTAACTTGCAATAGCAAGAAGACCCATATAAAGAATCGCCGAATCGATGGTTGAAATTTCCTTATGAATATCTTTTTGATAATCACAATCATCGTAAAAGTGATGGAAAAATCCAGCCTTATGTGGGATTTCTTTTAGCGTATCGATTACTTCTTGAACGGCCTTTTTGCCTTCTTCATAAGTAATGAAATTATATTCAATGCCAACAACAAAACTCGCTAAGGCAAAACCGGTCGCCGCAATTGAACATAGGTGGCGATTATTCGGATAGGCGTCTTGCGTTAATCCGAAGGTTAAATCTTGTTTGCGGGAATTTTGCCAGAAATAATCAAAGCAACCGCGCATTTCTTGAGAGATTAGATTTTTCATACTATCGTTTGACAAAGCCAATCCTTTCTAAGCCAGTGCTAAGAATTGTGTTGGTGGAAGCGAGTTTCCAGATAAAGCCATCAAGAGCGTTAGCAAGCATTAATATGGTGACGCCTTTATCAATACCAATATAAGTATAACCATACCAATTATTAACTAAATCATATGAATCATATAAACCGTAGATTCCATTGAGTTCTGGATCATTTTGATAATGATAGAGCGCCTTCAAGGAAAGTTCAGGAGTAAAGGGCATTGAACCAAGAGCGGCGGCTGGAGCAACCGTCCCTTCAATTTGAGCATAACTCGGATTACTGCTCGGACTCCAACCCCGAGGTGGTGTGCCTAAAAACCCATTGTAGCCAAATTTCGTGTCGCAAGCGGTCAGTCCCCAACTATCTTCACTAAAAGTCGCGATGCGGTCTTTGTTATCGACGCAATAATCATAACTTGCAATTGTCGCATCGACAGAATTTTGATACCAATCGACGCCATCGGCATCTGAATAAGCGGAGAAATCGATAAATGCGTGAGAAAATTGATAAGTAAATAAAGAGCCAAACCAAGAGTATATGAAATTATCACCATCGTATGCACCGATTGACTTCGTAAAACCATCATAATAACTTTTATTTGTTTGAAAATCGGGATTTGAACTGCCTGCTCCAAGAACATAAAGCATTAATTGCTCGGCATAAAAATCCCAATATCCTGCAAAGGCTTCTGTGTCGGGATCATATCCCATTCGAAATTGTGACTTATTGCCGTTGGGATTAATTCCGGTATACCACCGCCAGTTGATATTTTCATAAATGCTTGTTGCTTTAGAAGCAATTTCACTGCCAAAATATTCACCGGCAATAAGACCGCCAATGGCCATAATCGCCGTATCGATGACCGACACTTCGCTGTTACCGCTTCTTAAGCCCGTCTCCATATCGAGGAAATGGTGATAGAAGCCATTAATTGTTTCGATATTTTCTAAAGTCGTTAAAGTGCCAAGGGCGCGTTGTCTTCCCTCAGCTTCGCTAATCCACCCGTATTCTACTCCAATTGGGATTGCGGCTAGCCCAAAACCGACTGAGGCAATAGAAGCGTCGCTTCCACGCGCACGGTCGGCAATTAGCCCATAAGCTGGAGAAGTTGGCTCATCTTGGACTTCCTTCCAAAAGAAGTCAAAAGATTTCTCCATTTCAAGTTTCATCGCCGCTTCATCTTCGAGTGTAAACGAGTTATCTGAAGATGAATCCGATGAATTAGTATTTTGACAAGCACTCATCAATAAAACGCTGACTGTTAGTAGGCCTTTCATTCGGGTGTGTAACTTTTTGCTCATATAATTATTCTCCTGTAATTCCAGCGCGATCAATGCCTTCGACAAAAAAACGTTGGGTAATAAAATAGATAACTAATAACGGTAAAATGGTCATGAAAGTGCCTGCCATATAAATAGCTTCATTAATTGACTTCCCAGTACTTCCGCTTTGATTCATCATCGCCTCATATGCAGATTTAAACACTTCTAATTGGAGGGTCAAAGTCGTAATATCATTGCCAAGATAAAGCGTCGCTAAGACTGTCTCGTTATAATACCAAACAAACGAGAGTAAAAAGGTCAAAATATAAGCTGGTAATGCTGACGGAACGGCAATTTTAAGGAAGATGGTGAAAGCATTTGCTCCATCAATTTTTGCCGATTCTTCAATCGATTTCGGAAGCTGGTTAAAGAACGAATAAAATAAGAGAACGAATACTGCGCCACGGATCCCTTGACCAAATGTAGTTAGAATAATATAGGAAAAAATCGTATCGATGATTTTTAGTTTAGAAAGTAGGACAACTTGGGGAATCATCGTTATTTGTTGGGGAACAACGAAAGTTAATAAAACAAGCGCCAACAAGACTTTCTTACCACGGAAATTGAAGCGAGATAGGGCGTAGGCAAGTAGAGAATTTGCCCCACACTGCAAGATTGATGGAATAAAGGCCACAAGAAATGAACCGCCGAGATTGGGCCAATAATTCAGTGTTTTCAAAGCATCAACATAGTTGGTGAAGACTACTTTAGTTGGTACATATTTAACTAAAGGGTCAACAACATCTTCGGCCGACATAAAGGAATATGAAACCATGTAAAGCAATGGATAAATATAAATAAAGCTAAAGATGATTAATAAAAAGATAAGCAAGACACTAACTACCGGAGCTCGACGATCATTACTCGGGAATAAGAACCAATGGACAAAGACTTGGATTTTTTCCCATAGCCGGCGGAAAAACCGTCCAATTTTATTTAATGTTGGCTTTATCCTCGTGAAGAACTGTTTCAATTTTCCCAGCCACATATTAATCATGCTTCACCTTTCTGCTTGGTTTCCGAATGAAAATTAAGACATAAATTCCTAGTACAAGTAATAGGATAACGAAATAAATCCAAGCTTCAGCAGCAGCATAGCCAAAACCAAATTCAACGGCATACATATCTGCACGAATCTTCGAAATAATTGGATTCAAATCAAACATTGATTGCATAATCACAGCGAAAATCACATTGATAACAATAATCGGATTTAAGGCCGGCAAGGTTATTTTCCAGAAACATTCCCAGCTTGAAGCTCCGTCGATTTTAGCGGCCTCGTACATACTCTTATCCAATTTTTGTAAGCCAACAAGGAAAATCAAAATTTCAATACCGGTAAACCATAAAATCATGATGAAAGAATCGATAAAAGTTGTCGTGATTTCAACCATAAAGCTCGGAAGCATCGTATTTAATGCATCAATATTAATTACATCTTGCCCACCTGGAAAAGAGGCAACTCCTTGATCGATAAATTGTTTGATGACCGGACCGCTTGAAATAATGACTGGCAGGAAGAAAATTGTTCGAAAGAAACCTTTGCCTTTTCGGATTGTATTGAGTAGTAAAGCAATAACCAGCGAAACCACAATGATGATTGGGACATAAACAACCATTTGAATTAAATAAGTTCGAAGGGCATTACGGAAATCGGGATCATCAAACAGCACGGCGCGGAAATTTTCGAAGCCGACATTTGTCTGAACAATTTCTGTCGGAGTCACATTAACTTGATTAAAGGAAAAAAGCAGAGATTGAATTAGCGGATAGAGCGAGAAGACGAGAAAACCAATAATCCAAAGTGAACTAAATAGGAGCGCAATCCAAATTTCGCTCTTCTTCTTAGGAATTTTTTTAACTGATGTGTTTTTCATTTAACGAACCACATACCCTTCTGGTGCCACTTGCACTTCGCCATTAATATATTCGGCTTTTCCATAATTTATAATTATGGAGACGTCGTTATCATAAGTGGTCATATAAACATTCGCAGCTAACTGAACCCGATTAACAATTCGCGCCCCTCGAACATTAATTAAAGCTTGAACGATAAATTTTGAGGTCGTAACAACATTCGGTAACCAAGTATCCATCATCGATGAAAAAAGATAACGGCTATTAGTATTAAATAATTCGACGGAATCCGTTTCTGTAAGTAAGAAACTAGGATAAATATTGTAGTCGATGAGTTCTAAGATATCGCGACGACTGTAATGTAGGTTAAGCGGTTTTGAATACATTGGAACAAAACCCGATAAAATCATCGGATAAAATGGCACTTCTTCCATTGCGATGTAAAAACCACTGCTATCGGTTTCAAAATCAAGCGCTTGATTAAGATAGGGTAAAAGATAAGCAAAAGGTGTCGTCAGGTTAATTTTTACGTTCGACTTTGAAAGCAAATTTTGATAATCACTAATAACCGCGCTCCGACTCGCTTGATAACCATAATGCGATGAATATAAGACGTGTCCTAAATCATTAATGTCAATTTGAACATCGGATGAGATATACTTTTGAAGTTCGCGGCTATCTAACCCATATTTCTCTTCGATTTTTGGATAATTCATCAAAACGCGTTTTTTGAGATCAGGATTGTTACTATAAGTAAGATGATCAAAATCGTAAACTCCTTGATTGGATATCGTTTTAGCAATATTGTTCTCGTTATAGCCTCGGGAACTCGTGTGAATTAATCCATAGTCAAAAGCGAAAGTGAGTCCTTTTTGCTTCAAAATCAGTAATAAGTCACGATATCCAGTGACAGCGTTTTTCCCGGCAAACGAGAAACTTCCATAATCAGTATTCGAGTATCCACCGCCTTGATAACCAAGAACCGAAACTTGTATTGGCGGAACATCTTGGTTTTGCAGTTCCTCCACATATTTTGTTATTTTGGTAAGTGTTGTTACGACTTTTTCTTGATTGCCAAAGATGTTTGGTTGATTATCTGCTAACAAAAATTGCAGACGAAGACCACTGTCCTCATCATCGGTGATTGTTTTTGTTAAATACTGATGATTCAAAAGATAATTTTGATACAAGCGTGCCATATTGCTAATTTCAACACCGGGACCTAATAATTTCATCCGCAGTTCGATATCATACATATGCGGTTCGTTCATCAAACTCATCGAACCATTACCTGCTTTATCGACATATTTAAAATATTGTTCACGATAATTAAATTGCGTGTAGGCATAATTATAGTTAAGACGATTGATGCCTTTTACCGCGGCATTAATCGAAGCATATTCCGCACCTTTACTAATAATAGTAAAAGCCCCACCTTCATTTTGATAACCAATTCCATAGACGGGAAGAGAAATCTTTTTAATCGGATTTGTACTTGCATTCCTAAGCACTCCATTTTGTCCAAAGATTCCAATATCATCGCCATAAACCCGTTCAGAATATGGACGGGTGGCAATCGTCGGTGTGCTTAAGTCAATCCGGGCTCCGACCCCATCAGGCAAGAAAATATATCCATCGACCAGATCATAGGAACTTGCAAAAAATGGATAGGGAATAAGATGCGTTAAAACTGCTAATTCGCGATTGCTTTCGATAATTTTATTGCCAGGAATCTCGATGGTGACAACGCCATCTTGTTCAATAGTTAATATCATTTCTAAAGAGACAGCAATGTCTTGAAGGTTGATAAACATGTGGACACTACTATTTGAATATGTAAAAGTTGCGCCGCCGTCAAGTGATGAATATGAGCGTTGGACTAAACGATTATCCGCAAAATATCCAATCGTTAATCCTTCAGTTATAAAGGTCGACCAAGTCTCTGAAACGATGCCATCATCCGGTGCCCTTCTTCCTGAATAGTAGGTAACATTATTTTGGGTATCGAGGATGCTAAAGGAGAGATTTTCTTCATTGAAGTTTAGCTGAAAATTGCCATTTTCAAGCTCGACAACGTTTGCTTCTGGTGATAAAGTGTTGTCCACTGTCTCTAGGTCTTCAAAAGCCCAAACATTGATACCAATTGTCGTTAAACTAATAACGCCTAATAAACAAAGAGAAATAAGTTTCATCCACTGTCTCATTTAAAATACCTCCCGCAATACTTGAGCGATATAGTCAAAGAGCTCTTTGGTAAGCATATAAAGAATGTATGCCGCTAAAATGAAGAAAACAAAACAAACGGCTGTCAATAAAATATTCTTAATTGTTTTTCCAAAAGTATAATCATGAGCTTCTTGGTAATTCTTAAAGAGTAAGACCGCACACCAACCATACATAACTATATTCGCAAAAGTATAAATAAATTGCTCATTAAGCGTCAAGATGCGACTAAGTAAAAAGATCGGGATTGCTCCGATTAAATAAGGAGTTAGAGAATAGATAGTACTAATATATAGATGTTTTAATTTTCCTTCGCCATCGCTGACCGTCGAAACAAAGTAATTAGCGATAATCCAAAGAAATAACGGAGCGACCGAAAGGAAAACAAGTTCAAGAATTTGGGTATTATATACATTGCGAGTCGAAAACAAAAATCCTGTCATGAAAATACCGATAATTTGAAGAGCAATAAACCAAACATAAAGAATTGAGGCGGTTAAAACACCCGCACCACTTTCGTACTTAATTTTATAGACGGAATCCGTCGGTTGCTTTTGAAACTTTAAACCAAACGTCATTTGTTGAACGAATGTATTTTGCTTTACGCGCCGTAATAATAGCGAGGGTTTGTCAAGGAGACGCGTGCGACGATAAATGATTCTGATAGCGATGGCGATAATAGCTAGGGCAAAGAGAATGAGGAAAAGTTTAAGTAAATAAGTTTGAATCCATTCATTACGGATTTGCCAAAAGGCTTCGGAATAGCCGGTTTTGTCTTCGGCTAAACGATATTGTTCAAGAGCGAGAGCATAATTACCTAATTTCATATTAGCGGCCGCTAGAGCGCGATAAGACAGGATAAACATACCATTAAGAGCGAGAACTTCTTCCCATAATGGCATTCCTTCAACATAGAGACCATCGGTGTAATAATCAACGGCCTCAAAAACTAAATTGGCGAAATCGGTCGTTTCATAACTCACAATCGCATTCGTTTCACTATCTAAAGCAAAAAGAGTCCGGTTATCAAGAAGAGTAATTGCCGTCGGTGATTTTAAATTACCAAACCGTTCACTATATTCGCTGTCTTCGCCAAATAAGAAAAGCAAATCACCATAACTATCATAAATAACTATTTGGCCATCTGAAGTTACACCATAAATATTGTTGCTCTGATCGATAGACACTGCGGATATTTTTGGAACGACAAAACTTGGCGACATAATAATATGGCCTAGTGTATTTAGCTTTTTAATCGGCGCATGAGCATCACCGTTAGTTATTGTATATAGTAAGCCTTGTTCATTAAACGCAAGATTACTCGGTGAAGGCGGCGCGGCTTTTAAAATCGATTCTTGCTGTTGCTCGGAGAAAAAAGTTTCTTGAAGGAAAGTGCCAAAACTCATTGGCGTTCGATTAGCCCCAACATAACCAATAAATTCACCTTCTAAATTAAGTTGAATAACTCCTTTTGTTGCACCTTCCGAAACGAGGTAAATGCCTTTTGGATTAACAGCAATTTTTGTGGGAACAAATGGAGAAGAAAGTCCAAACAATGGCGTTTCTGGTCGCTTTATTGTTTGTGATAAAGTTCCATCGACTTTGTCATAAACATTGATCACTTTGGCCCCTTTATCTGCGACATAATAATATTCCTCATCAAAAGAAACACCAGTAGGTGTTGTCAGTTCGGCACTAATTTCACGGATCAAGGAACCATCGGTATCGAGGACGACAAGGCGAGAGTTGCCCGTATCAGCGACTAATAATTGATTCGCAAATCGGTCATAACAAAGATCTTGAGGATTTTGAAAATCACTAGTTATTAAAGAGGTCGGTTCATAGGCTGTTTGTGTTGCCACCAGTTGATTATTCGGACCTAAAGTCATCGTCCCATAAGGCGCGGATGGCCCATATGCCATTTCAACTGAATCTAGGGGGGTATAAGGAGTAAGCAAAAGGAAACAGCTCAAAAAGGTTTGCCCATATTTGATAAATTTTCCTAGTGCTGTAATAACCATAACTTTTTCTATTTGATTCCCGAATTCGCCATCGTATCCATAACTTTGCTCTGCATAAAGATGAAAATAATGAAGTTAGGCAAAAACATAATTAAAGCGCTTGCTGCGGCTAAACCTTGGCCGATGCCACCCGTATTCCCGGATGTGAAGCTGGAAATGTAATAAGCAAAAGTCTTTAAGGACTCATTATTAATATAAAGTGATGAAGCCTCAATATTTCCCCAAGCTGATTGGAAGGACAAAATCGCAATCGTGGCAATCGCGGGCTTGGTCATCGGAATAATGACGCGGAAAATAATATCGAGTTCATGTCCACCATCCATATAACAAGCTTCAATCAGAGAATCAGGAACTTGATCAATGTTTTGTTTAATCAAAAATAAGCCAACAGGCATGGCAATAATCGGCATAATATTAGCGATGAATTGATCGGTTAAACCTAAGTTAACAATAATAATAAAACGAGGAATAGAAACAGCAATCGGAACGAACATCAAGGCTAATGTATTAATTTCAAATAGTAGTTTTTTTCCACGGAATTCTTTTTTAGAAAGAATATAGCCAGCCGTAACTGCGAGTACCACACTCAGAAGAACGGTCAAAACCGCCACTAAAATCGAATTGAAGAGATAACGTGAGGCCGGAACCGCGGTCGTTGCCATCCGTTCAAACAACATTTTGAAATTTTCAAATGTTGGATTTACTACTAAGAAGGCTGGAGGAAACTTAAATAATTCATCAGCGGGTTTAAATGCAGTCGTGAAAATATAAATAATGGGCAGCATCATAAAGATTGCCATTGGAAGTAGTAAAAGATAAAACTTGATTTGCGAAAGCGCTAAGTGCGAAGGATTAACTTTATTGCCTTGATACCGCGACATTTGCTGAATCCTCCTCTTCTTTATTTAATTTCATACTAGGAAGAATATTTTCATCAATATCCTTCGGAGGTAGTTTTTTCTTTCGTTCATCAGTACCTAAAATGCGGTTAACAATTTTACTAGTGATATAGATGAATAAAAGTAAGACAAAGGAAAGCGCCGAAGCATACCCCATCTCATATTTGATAAAACCATAATCTTCAATATGGTTAACGATTAATTGTCCACTATAATCCGGCGTCGGATTTGAACCGCTTAATTGAACACCAATGGCACCAGCCTGGAAGGTGTTGACAATCGCCATCACCGCTCCAAAAAGAAGTTGAGGCTTCATCGATGGAATCGTCACGTGAATTAATTCCTGAAAGCGATTTTTCATCCCATCAATATAGGCCGCTTCATATAGTTGGCTATCGACATTAAGAATGCCTGAGAGCATCGAAAGGAAACCAACACCTGAACTTCCCCAAATTGTAACTAAACACATGATTGGAAAGAGATGTTTGGTCGATTGTAGCCATTGAATCGGTTCTTCAATTAGTCCGGAATTAAGCAAAAAGGAGTTTAAATATCCATTGGCATCACCATTAAATATAACAACCCAGACGACTTGCATCGCAATCCCACCAACAAGCGATGGAGAATAAATTAAAAGAGCAAGAATTGTTCGAGGCAATTTAGGAACTTGGGCGAGCAGCCAAGCTAGTAAGAAGGAGAGGATAAAACTCGTCGGACCGACAATAGCCGCAAAAAGAATTGTGTTAGGTAAGACCTTTTGCATGAAGACGGTATCTTCCGTAAACATGTAGGTATAGTTATTGAAGAAAACAAAATCCGGCCGAGTAATCGAGTCGAAATTGGTAAACGATAAAACAATCGCGACAAGAACAGGAAGAATAATGAACAAGAAAAAACCAATTAAATAAGGGGCCATTAATAATAAGGACCATTTATTTCCTTGTACCGACGTCGTCGATTTTTTTTGGGGTTTATAACCGCCAACTAACTTCTTTTTCATCCTGCTTGTTGCCACTCTTTAATATCGTCGATATCTGCAATCACATAAGGCTTAAGAACTTCTCCCGCTTTAGATATATATCCAAACTCCACTAGTTTACGGCGAATTTCACGATTTATAATAACGACCGCTTCATCAAGGGAAGTTCTAACATTCGCTCCTCGCAAAACGACATCATTCCAAGTATTGGAAAGTTCACGTTCTAACATATACCAACCGGGAACGCGTGGATATTCTTTTAAATACTCCCATTGCTCAAGGACAATTGCTTTGTGCGCTTCGGGTAGAGTCGAATTTTGAAAGGCTTGTAGATTAGCCGAGTTGTAAATGTACTCGGCCCCATACATTTTGCGCAAATTATTAGAAAATTCTGTTTGAATCGTATCGGAAAGCCACCATTTAAGCAGTTCCCAACTCGGGGTCGTGCGTTCTTCATTATCCATGATGATGCAGGAGCTAGCGCTACCCGCATAATGGCGAACAATCTCGTCGGAACTATTTTTCATGCCTGGGGCGAGGGCGATATCCCATTTCCCTTTGAGTTCTGGGGCCGCATATTGCAGTTTAAGATAAGTTTCGACTGTCGAAACTCCAATCGGTAATGAGCCATTTCGGAAACTTTCAAAAAAGTTATTAACTTGAAGTGGTATACCATAGAGCAAGTATAAATCAGTCATGAGTTTAACTGAATTAATGCCAGTGCTTTCATCAAGAGCTGTGACGATAGTTCCATCTGATTCATAGCGAAATAAATTGCCACCCATTTGTTGAATAAATGGGGCAGTTGTCATAAGTGATTTAGCCGCCACCGAACTTGAAAGCGGGATGTAATAATTCATGCCTTTCCGTTGAAGATTCGGCAGAAGATCAATGATTTCTTCCCAAGAATTTGGAATGCTAAATCCAAGCGAAGAGGCAATATCGGTTCGATAAAAAGTCACGTAAAAATCTTGAGTTTCCGGCAAGCCAAGGCCGATATTATCGGCAACTAAAGGAATTAATGCGCCAGGAGCAAAAGATTTAATCACCGTATTATAGTCATCAAATTGACGTAAATTGTAAGTTAATCCGCGAATCCCAAGTTCATATGGCAACCAGTTGCTTAGTCCAAAGACCGCATCAGGCGAAGCACCAGCGGCAGATGAAAGAATAATTTTGCCTTCATCAGCAAGCCGACGGAAATTAACTTTTATCCCTGTTTCTTGAGTAAAAGTTGAATCCGCGAGATCTTGCATTAAATCAACATACATCGTTGGTCGATTAACCCAAACTTCTAAAGCATCGTCCTCTTGATATGTCGCCGTCGATCCAAAACTAATAAAGAAGCGACGGATGCTTTCCCAAAAAGCATAGAAACCACTTTTCTTTTGATAAACTTTTTTGTCACTAATACCAGCTAGAAAAATTTTATCAAAACTAACACTAGCGTCGGAATAATATAAAGACGCTGCCGAGATATTTTGCGAAATCGATCCCGAGCCTTCGGCGAGAGTCGCATTATTATTTGGAAGATATTGTGGCTTTTTTAGTAACGAATTTAATGTTTGGTAGGCACTTTGAATATACGAACTGCCTTGATTGGTAAAACTCGAACCATTATACACTTGGGCTAAATCGAATAACGATTGGAGTTCTTGACTATAAGATGTGAGTAAAGCCACTAATCCAGGAAAGTCCTCTTCCGGAACCCATTCCCGGTTCGTATCTCCCTCTTGGACGCTTAATGTCCGGAGTTGGAGATAAAGCGAAGAAATCGATTCGCTTATTTGCGCAAGTCCTTCACAAATAGGGTTAAAAACGATGCCATCGGTAGAAATTGAAAAATCATGATTACCGGATGTTAAATAAAATTGATAAGGTTCTGAGCCAAAGCTATCACCAAGACGATGAGCTGAAAATTCACTATTTGCATAAAGGGGATAGTGATATAGCTCACCAAAGGGCACCTCCCCATCAATCATTATGCGGAAAAAAGTCGTTTTATTTGAAACGGCATTGTGATAGTTAAATCCTAAAGCATAAAAGCCGTCTGATGGAGCTTCAATCCGATAAGTTAATGTTTGAAGATTATCAGCTCGCGATAAAAGGACGGTATTTAACTTTAATTCCCGTGTCGCATATGGCGAAACGTTCACATCTTTAGAAACTTGATAGTTGATAGAGTTATCATTTTTTAAAGTTGGGTATTCTGCTTCATAATATCTAGGTTCTAAGTCAATTGATGGCCCCGTATGTTTTGTGAAGTATTGTTCATAACTAATAATCGGCTCAATTGATACCACTGCTCCTTGGGCAATATAAATATTCCCGGCTCTCATTGAGATGTCAATCGTATTAGTGCCAGCATTAAAGGGGATGGCCAGTGGGCGGCTCACACGATTTAAAAAATCACGTGCATATTGCCATTCATACATTCCACTTTTAACCTGCATCGGCATCACATCGTTGCCGTTTAAGTCGACATTAAAAGGTTCTACTTCGTTGATCCACGTTGTGTCAACATTGACCTGTTCAGCAATTTGGGTGTCATTAACCGAAAGAGAATAACTATTATCGTTTAGCCCATTACCGCGAACAAACAATTCCAAAACCAAATGGTAGTTACCAGCTTCTTCTAAGGTCACAGAAAAAGTCGTGGTAGTCGCATAGTCTACTTTGACGACTTCCTCATTATATAAAGGGTCAAACACACTCACGCCATTAGTGAGAACTAAAGAAGCTCGCACATCGGGGGGTGAAGTCACATTATCTTTTTTATATAGACTTTGCGCATATTGATAGTCTAATTCCGCTTTGGGAAGCGTTAAAATGCTCACCGGTAAAACGATGGCAACAACGCCAATTATTGCTCCTATGATGATAATTAACTTCTTTTTGCGCTTCATATCTTGTTAAGTGAAGTAAATGGAATCTAAACGGAATCTGAATTATCGTCAGGTGTAGTATAAAGATCCGCAAATCGACTTAAAGCATTTTGATAGGCGGTATTGGCGACATCATTTAACCCTGATGCATAATCTGCCCAAGTCAAATTTCCCAGCCAACATTGGTCAATAACTTCCCCAATTTTCGGATTGGTAATCGGTTCACCGTTCACATCGATAGTCACTGTGGAGCCGACGCGTTGATTCCAACGACTCCGGACATAGCCAGGAATGATTTTAACGCCTTCGACAACGCCATTATCGATTTCGGCAAACACTTCTTCTAACCCGTCCATCCGTGGCTTATCAAAATAAGCATCAATAACAGTTTGATCAGTCGTTAAAGGTAAAGACGAGAAATCTTTGCCGGTTGTATCGAGTTCAAGACGTTTTAAAATACCTTCCACTCCAAAAGACATATACTTGGCGAAATCATAAGCGATTTCTGGGTGTTCGCAAGTTGGCGAAATTCCAAGATAGTCACCGACAATCGGCGTTACCCCACCAGGCGTTCCAATAAATGATTTGGAAAATGATGAACTATTCGTATTGATATCGGGAATTTCGTAGGTTTGTCCCCAACGTAGACCTAATTTACCATCATTCCAAAATTGGACAACATCTTCATAACCCATCGCAAGACGTTCTTCGGCAGTAAGGCTATCGAAGGTCATTTTATTCAAACGTAAATAAGCCGTTTCGGCAATAGCCGTGGCAAATGATGGCGAATCTAGATTATATTCTTCCCCATTAAAGGTGAACCATTCTAATTCCGAATCAAGAACAGAAGGATACCATTCGAAGATACTGGACTCAAAATTCAGTCCCATAACCCCATCTTGAGGGGCTTTTAAAGCGGTAACCGTATTCTTAAACTGTTCAAATGTCGGGCTAATCCCTAACTCAGTAACATTATAAGTATCTAGTAATTCATTATTGACAAAAAATCCCATCATATGCATTGCAAAGGGAACCGCATAGATTCCTTCAAAGATATGTGTTGCGGCCTCAACTGGCGCTGGAATTTTCGACCATTCATCATCAGCGTCAGCATACGTCTTAATATCCAAAAGATACTGATTTTCAAGACCGAAAGTTAAATTGGTTAACATGAAAACATCTGGCATATTACCTTTAGACGCCATCGCCATAATCGCATCTTCATAAGCAGCGGTATTAATATTCTCTACGATGTTAATTTTTACATCATTTTCCTCTTCATAAGCTTTGATTAATTTGCGCTCTAAGCCGTTAGCTTCGACCGTACCAAGGTTCCAATTTACATAAGAAATCTCATAAGTGGGGCCTGGTGTCGTATTTCCGTCACAACCGACGAGTGAACTTACTGCGAGTGAAATGAGTAAAAAGGCATACAATTTTTTCATATTATCTCCTTGTGGATCGCAAATAAAAATATTAGTGGAATTAATAATTGCGACTTATTATTCACTTTTATATTATAAACTTTTACGCAAAAAAAGAAAAACTATAGTTTGGCTACCAAGTTCGCTGTCAAATAACAATCATCATTGAGGAAATATTTCAAAAAAATTGTCAATTAATCTTATAGACTGCTGTTTCATACGACTGATAAAGACGATGACTCTGATGAACAGCATTTGAGTAATTGCTAATTAGTACTTTTTTAATTGCATTATCTAGATGAATAACTTGCGGTTTATCAAAGTTAACCACAACCAGAACTCGTTCATCATTCAAACGCCGTTCATAGATGAAACAGTTGGATTTTGCTCCGGTGCGATTGATGAAGAGGCCTTCAATAAAAAGGCGCTCCTTTCTAAAAGCGAGTAACTTCTGGTAATAGTTAAAAACCGAATTTTCCGCCTTACGATCATTCTCAACATTTATTTGTTCGTAATCAAGGTTGACAGGAATCCAAGGAGCAGCTGTCGAAAAACCTCCGTTCGGTTCTTTTGACCACGGCATCGGACGCCGGGCGTTGTCGCGGCTTCCGTTAGCAATCATTTCCAATAACTCTACTTTTGAAAAATGCATTTCGTTATCGTGGAAATAGTTGATACTTTCAATGTCCCGATATGCGTCAAGATTGTAATATGATGAATTCAACACACCGATTTCTTGACCTTGATAGATAAAGGGAACTCCTTTCAATAAATAAAACATTGTTGCAAGCATTGTGGCGCATTCATACCGGAGTGTTGACTGATCAAGCGTTCGCGATAGGAAACGAGGCTGATCATGGTTATCGGTAAAAATCGAGTATAACAGTCCTTCTTTTTGGGTGAAGTTTTGCCATTTGATCAGCATTTCTCTAGTGTGATTTAAATCGTATTTACGTTCTTTATCAAAAGCGAACTTGCTAGTGCGCGCTTTGTCAAAATGATCAAATTGGAATAATGTCACAAGTTCTCTCCGCTCTGGATGAGCGTGCTTTATGACTTCATCTTCATCATCCATCCCACATTCACCAACAGTAAAGAGGTGTCTTGTTTCTTTGCGGCCAAACATTTCGCGAATGTAATCGTGTAGATGTGGACCAAAACCATTATTTCCAGAAAAATCTTTTGAGATTTGATCAATGACATCAATACGAAAACCATCGACGCCAAGATTTACCCAGTAATCAATGATTTTCTTCATCTCGTTTCGCACCATTGGATTGTTCCAATTTAAATCCGGCTGTGAGATAGCATAAGAATGCAAATAGTATTGTTTACGAAGTTCGTCATATTGCCAGGCGGAACCACCGAAAGCTGCTTTCCAATCATTGGGTGGCGTATCAAACCAGTAATAATAGTCACTGTATGGATTATCCTTTCCTTGTCGCGAAGCCTGAAAAAAACGATGGGCAGTTGATGTGTGATTGGGAACCAAATCCATAATGAGACGAATTCCGAGAAGATGCATTTTCTCAATCATCTTTTTCCAATCTACAATCGTTCCAAATTCATCCATAATGTCGTAATAATTGGAAATATCATAGCCATTATCATCATTAGGACTTTTAAAACAAGGAGATAACCATACGGCATTAATGCCAAGTTCCTTTAAGTGTTCTAATTTAGCGGTAATCCCATTTAAATCACCGATACCATCACCATTTGAATCAAAAAAGCTCCGTGGATATATTTGGTAAACATTCCAGTTTAAAAAATGATCATAATTCATAAATCGCTCTTCTTTTTCTTCTCTAATACTCGGATTATTTCACCATAATAAATAGTGTGCACACCTTCTTTTTCGTACCATTTAATAATTCTATCTTCGTTTATCTTATCCAAATCAAATTTGCTCTGACCCATTTTGCGACATAAGATAACCAGCTCAGCTTCCGCGAAGTAAGATATTCTGTCTTCTTCTTTTAAAATAAGTCCGCTCTCTTTAATCTTGTCAACATCTTTTCCTGATACTCGGCCAAAATAGTCTAGTTGTGAATCGTATTCTGATTTGAAAAAACATACCGCAAAAGAATCGGCTTCATCGAAAATGCATCGTGAGTAACGTGTTTCGTGAACGTAGACAACACACGTTGGTTTGCTCCACAAAACGCCTAAACTACCCCAGCCGATTGTTAAGCCATTAATCTTCTTTCCACTATTAGCTAAAGCAATAGCAGAGTCACTAAATAAGTCAAAAACATTTTTATATTTTTCGATATCTTGAATTTCTATTTCTTTATGTGCCATCTTTACCTCTTCTTTCTAGTTTATAGTTATCTTGGACTATAATCATTATTTGTAGGGTAAATCGTTTCAAAAAGTGCCTTAAACGACGTGATAAATCAAATTTTCGAGTTCGGTGAGATATTGCTGATATCCCGATGTATATTTAACTTCAACATCACCATTATCGATAATGTTAATCCAGGCGATTTCCAATTCCTTGCCCTGATCGTTGATGGACGCTTTTAGTTCCAGCCCTTCTTCAATTGTCATATTCATCAAAGCCGTTGAATAGGCATCGAGCGCACAAGAAGGTAAA
>Ga0265294_10002113_pt1 | contig 26273 bp, 16 predicted proteins | sample MunlanPumphouse3_FD_192504 | JGI IMG/M metagenome (GOLD analysis project Ga0265294, IMG submission 192504) | Groundwater microbial communities from a municipal landfill in Southern Ontario, Canada - Pumphouse #3 | ecosystem: Environmental > Aquatic > Deep subsurface > Groundwater | place... | reverse complement strand
ATTAGGAACGACTAGAATTCCTTTTTTATTTGCGTATCTTGCATAAGCTTGCAACCCACCTCCGTCCGATTCGACTTTGCATATATTCGTCTCTTTGTGGTTATCTGGGTAGTACTCGAAAATGAAAGGATATGATCTTCTTATCCTTATCATTTTTTTGACTGCCTCAAAGAAGGTCCTGTTTTTCGGTTCATTCATCTTATCCCACTGTATTGTATTAAAATACATGACTCCAGTACCGTTAGGAAGCAGCACTCTAGGGTTGTTCCATTCTTCACCAATATTCCAAAAAGGAATAAACGGTGCAAAAATAGCCTGATACCCTATTCTAACCTTATTTCGCCGCACTCGAGGCGCCCTAGAATCATGAGTCATAAGATTCATAGTGTAAAATCTAGCTTCTCCTCCTTGTCCAGTTAATTGTAAATTTTTTATACCAATGCCTTTCCCTGTCTTGATGCTATCAACAATATTGTTTTCCATATAATAATTTTCTGCATCCCATTTCATGTCCGCATCAGGCTCTTCACCAACTCCTACTTCTTCGAAATCATAGACTCCAAGGATTCGGAAACTAGTACCCTCAGACATTATTGCAATTTTTCTGCCGTGCTCTTCCCATAGTCTACGCCGCACCTCAGCCCAAAGGTCATATCCGGTCACAGTGGGCTCTAAATCACATCTAAACCCATCTATGCCAGTTTTAAGAGCAATCTGTACTGCATTATTGATATACCATTCACGCCATTCTTTGTTAGACCAATTAAAAAGATATCCGCCCCAACCTTCTCGCATTGCACCATTTACCATAAACCATTCTGGATTTTCTGTTAAATGCGGACTATCCTTATCCACACCCCAAATAACTATATCAAAAAACACACGGATATTCCGTTTGTGGGCTTCATCAACAAACTCCTTAGCTACTTCAAAACTTCTATTTTTATTAGTTGTATGGGTCATCACAGAATCAATTTGGTCATATCTATAAATACTATATCCGTTATTACTACCCGCTCGATTGGCTTCTGATTTCTCATAAACAGGGTTTACCCAGATGCCATTAATGCCTACTTCCTGGCAATGATTCAGAGCCTTTATTGCGCCCTTAAAATCATGGGTGTCTGAAACTGTTTCAATGCGAAACTGCATCATGATTAATGTTTTAATCCAATCAGGAGAACTCCCCTCCACTTTTACTTGATTATCTGGTACCCACTTTGGTAACAATGCTGAATTATTTATAATTTCTTCTCCGCTAACTAAAAAAAGTGAAAACATCAAAATAGTAGTAATCAAAATAGATATTAGGGTTTTTAGTGTTTTTTTCATATTAACCTCTTAAATTAGAAAATAACGAGTTTAAGTCAAATCTTTATTTTCTCATCTTTTTCTTTTTTACAAGTAAAGTTCCAGATAAAACAGCACTTACAAGGGCTAGAAGAACAATGATTATAACTAATGTCTTTATTGTATTAGTACTTACTGCCGTTTCATCAGATGAAACTGTGTCTGAATTATCTGCTGAAGTCCCACCAATAGACTGAGGGGAAGACTCTTCTGATGTTAAATCATCTTCAGATTTTTCTTGTGGTAAATCACTAGACTCATTATCTGTACTTTCTTTTGACACCACAGATGATTGCCTCACTTCAGACGATTTAGACGTTGATAACGAAGATGCAGCTGACGTTATAACGTTCAATATAGAAATATCCGCTATAGTATAAGCAATTGCACCTCTTGATGTTCCCCAGTTACCAAAGTAAAGAAAGACTTTTTTCTGGTTCTCGATATGTTCATCCATAATTTCTTTAGTTAAAGAAAAATTCTGACCATTAAATGTATAGGTCCAGCTACCGTCGCTGTTTCTTATAAACTGGAATGTTAAATCTCCTACTGGCTTTTTGGTGTGAGGAGTATCAGTAATAATTTTTGGATTGACACCCGCAATATCCAGACCTTGCCTTGCAATTACATATCCATTCGGAGTATCTCCTAAAGCCTCACTCACACCTTTTGTGAAGTGCATGAAAAATATGCCTTTGGAATCCACCCAACCACCTTCAGTGTTTCCGATTCCAAATGCTATAGCGTTACCGTCAGAAATTTCCACATCCTTAAGTTTCACTTTAAGTCCATCAAGTTTAAATTTGTCAAGTGTTCCAGTACGTGCTGCCCACATTGCTCTCCCAAATGTCAGACGGACTCCGTCATCAGTCTCAATAAGAGAATCACCTTTAGATTCTTCAAGTTGCCCCCAGTAATCGACAATATCACCCTCGATGGGCTGATGTGCCAAGACGGTGTGACTAAATGATACGGTAACGGTCGCAATAAGAAAAATTATAAATATCCTTTTCATCACAGCCTCCATTGGTGAAAATAAATATGTTGTTTTTTGTTCGATGTTCTACATATTATCACAATATCACTAAAAGTAGCTAATGATGAAGGATAATAATACCATTATCAAATCGTAATACGAGCTATTTTACCGGAAGATTTGTTATAACAGCAAATCTATAGAACTGGATTAAGACTTGAGAACATCATAAAATCTCTAGGTCATATATTTTTTGATATTGACAATTAGCCCTTACGGTATATAGAAGATTATACAATCCCTTCTATATTGATTTGTATTTTCAAATTGGTTGGTGATAAGCACAACTCTTATAGATGAAAGAGATAAAATGTAGTATGATGTTTTTACAGCAAAATAAAATATGATTTAAATGGTAACAAGAGGGAAAAGAAACAATGAACATGCTTTATCTACATACTCATGATAGCGGAAGATATTTACAACCTTATGGATATCCAGTGTCTACTCCGAATTTAATGGAATTTGCAAAAAAGTCAACTTTATTTAGACATTGTTATACTACAGCTCCAACATGTTCACCTAGTAGAGCTGGACTTCTTACAGGTACATATCCTCATTCAAATGGTATGTTAGGTCTTGCACACTTAGGCTTCGGTTTAAATGATATGAGCAAGCATTTAGTTTCTTATTTAAATAGCAATGGTTATGAAACAGCATTGAGCGGAATTCAGCATGTAGCAGCCAATGTTGATGATATTGGATACAGTAAAGTTCTCCATGATAAAACTGATGTAAAAACGAATTTATCTGATCCTGAAGTGCATGATTTGCATTTTGCGAATTTAGCAGCTAAATATATAAAAAGTAAATCAGATAAAAAAGGTAATTTCTTTCTTTCCTTTGGAATGTTTAATACGCATAGACCTTTTCCTTCAAACAGAGATGAAATTAATCCAAATTATGTTATGCCACCAGCAGTGATATATGATAACAAAGAAAATCGCGAAGATATGTCTGATTATCATTACAGTGCAAAAGTTGCAGATCAATGCGTAGGTATAGTACTTGACGCTCTTAAAGAAGCAAATCTAGAGGATGATACGGTAATATTTTTTACAACAGACCACGGAATAGCTTTCCCAAGAATGAAATGTAATCTTTACGATACAGGAACAGGTATTGCGTTAATTTTAAAGTATCCTCAAAATCCAAAATCTGGAACAGCTTTAGATTCATTAGTATCCAATATAGACGTTTTTCCTACACTTTGTGATATATGCAATTTGCCAAAACCTGATTGGCTACAAGGAGTTTCGCTTATGCCACTTCTAAAGGGTGAAAAGATAAAAATTCGTAATGAAGTATATAGTGAAGTTAATTATCATGTAGATTATGAGCCAATGCGTTCTATTAGAACAAAAAGATTTAAGCTAATAAAAAGATATAATAATTACAATAAAATAGTACCTGATAATATCGATACTAGTACCCCTAAACGTTTTTTAGAAGATTCAGGTTGGCTAGACCAAACAAATGAAAGAGAAATGCTGTTCGATATGTACCTTGACCCTGTGGAAAGAATTAATGTCGTAGACGTTCCAGAATATAAAGAAATATACAATGATTTATCTGCAAAATTATCTAAATGGATGGAAGAAACGAATGATCCATTAATAAATACAAATCATCATACTCCAAACCATAAAAACAGTAATAATTAAACTTGTCAATCTGTGCGCGAATATTAACATTTTAACTCGTACGGTTTTGTTTTTTAAATAAAGTTTTAAAATAGTGGTATTTTGTCTGCTTCGTATAGTCCCTTGATTATATAATCATATCCGAAAAGGTCATCTGCATTTCCGACCGCTACACATAACATTCCGCCTTTTTTAGCAGCATCAATCCCAGCCTGTGCATCTTCAAACACGACACATTCTGCTGGTTTTTTACCAAGAAGCTTTGCTGCACGCAAAAACACTTCAGGATTAGGTTTTGCGTTTGAAACTTCATTTCCGTCAACAATTGCTTGAAAATAGTGACTGATGCCCGAGTTTTCCAAAATGATACCTGCGTTTTTACTTGCTGAACCAAGTGCAATAAGCACGTCTTTATTTTTTAAATGTTTTAAATAGTTTTCTGCTCCTGGCAATAATTCGCTTTCATCTATGTTGCTAATGTACTCAACATACCATTCGTTTTTTCTTTGTGCAGCTTTTTTCTTTTCTTTATCATTTAATTGAATATTCCCGATTTTCAAAATGATTTCAAGAGATTCCATGCGGCTTACACCTTTTAATAGCTCATTATCTTTTTTTAAAAAATTAAACCCCAACTCAGCTGCAAGACGTTTCCACGCAATATAATGATACTTAGCAGTATCAGCAATAACACCATCTAAATCAAAAATTGCCGCCTTTAATAATACCATCATCTCTCCCTTATCTATAAATTTATTTCTACCTTAGGTCCAACCAAAAATCTCTTTTTTTCACCTACAGCTATATGATACGCTTCACCCTGTACAATAACTGGCAATCCACTATTTGCTTTTTTATCGACTTTAATTTCTAAAGTTTGATTATCTAGTGATACGTAAAATTGGATATCATGCCAGACAGCCTGAAAAGACAGTTTGTTCCACCACGGAATAAAGTGAGGGTCAAAGGATACACCTGTTTTTAACATACGCATACCCGCTAGGCCTCTAGCTATTGTCAACCAGGCACCTGCTGCACATGCTGCATGAACGCCCTCATGCGCATTTCCATGTTTGTCGTCTAAATCTAAACGAGCTGTTTTCATAATATATTGATAAGCTCGCTCTGGTTGATCCATATCTGCTGCACAAATAGCATGAACAGAATAGGACAATGAGGACGAAGATTCACATCTAGCCTCGTAATAATCCCAATTACGACTATAAGCGGGAGTTCCAAAATCTAAATTCATATAGGAAAATAAAAGCATAACATCAGGTTGCTTTATAACTTGACTTTCGTTATATAAACCTGAATATTTCATTTGGAATGATTTTGCAGTTGATCCTCCATGTATCTCTAAGTCTCTGCTTAAGGAAAAATAATCATCAAACTGAGGAATCATCCCTGTTGTTTTATCAATTGGCAAATATAACTTTTCAAATACATTAACCATTTCATTTATTTCATCATCCTTAAACCCAATCTTTTCTATAACTGCTCTGCATTTTTCTCTAAGCGTTCTAAATAAAATGGTAGTTTGTGAAAGAACAATATGCACACTGTAATTTGTATAGGCATTATTATCAACATATGGATGATGTTCATCAGTACCTGTAACTTTTAAAATTTCATAGCGATCTAAATCATTATTATAATTGACTCGAGAAACCCAGTAACGTGAAGTTTCCAATAAAATTTCCATACCATAATTAATCAAAAACTCTTCATCGCCCGTACATTCATAATAGTTTAAAATATTAATAGGCACGTCCGAGGAAATATGAATTTGCATAAATGGATGACGAACATACGACCATACGGTTTCTTTACCGGTTACACCTGAAGTAAAGGGATATCTTGCACCTTTTAAACCTTCTAACTTAGCATTTTCGCGGGCTTGTTCTAAAAGTCGGTAGCGATAAAGAATGAATTTTCTAACAAAATCAGGCATCGTTTGCATGAAAACAGGTGTTTGGTATATCTCGGCATCCCACCAAACAAAGTTATTGTATATTTCCCCTGTCAAAGCCTTTGCTGAAAGTCCATGAACAGAGTCATTTCGATTTATAGAGATAAGCGTGTGGTAATTACTAAATCGAATAGCGCGGTCAGCTTCGTCATCACCATCAATTTTTATATCTAATTTATCAAACAATTCATTGTAAACAAGACAACTTTGTACTAGCAGCTTATCATAGCTAACTTTATCCAATTTTTCTATTTCTTTTTGAGTTATTTTTATTATATCATCATCGGTATCTCGAGATGTAATCATATATATCTTCTTTTCAAGCGTATAGGTACAACCCTCTTTTGCCTCTATTGCAATAGTATTGGCTAGAATTGAATCATCATTTATCGCATCATATTTGAAATCGTCAGCAGCATCACTTGTTAAATTATTGCAAACTCCTATATAATATCTAAATCCATATGTTTTACCCGAAAGCGTCTCATGAAAAAGTTTATTTCCCGAAATAGAAGAATTAACTGGAATCTGGATTTTTTGACCAACTGTTTTGGTCCTCAAATCTAATCCGGATATAACCTTTATCGGTTTACTGTGATTAATCGGAGTAACACTTGCTTTCATGCAATAGAGGTGATCATCTGAAAAACTAGAAAATCTTTCAAAATTAAATTTAGTTTTATCACCAGAAGAATTTTCCCAAACTACCTCTCTATGCAAACACCCAGTTTTCATATCCAAAGTACGTTTCCAAGATATTAGTGTTCCTTCCCAAGGATAAAAGGTTTCACCATCAATTTCAAAACGAATTAATAGTATATCTACAAAATTTATTATAGATTCTTGTGTTTCGAAATCTTTTAGTCGATCTTCGTCAAAGTAATATTTTTTCAAATAAAGGTTATCAGAATGCGGTATGCGAACATCTACGATCGTATCCATTAGCCCTCTTATATAGCATCCTTGAATTCCTAGGCTTCCAAATTCTTCAAGACTTCCTCTTACGCCAACATATCCGTTTCCTGTTGTAAGTAATGAAGCATTTTTGCCTTCTGATGGCAAATCATAATTGTTTTCTGCTAATTTCCATGAATCCTCAAAATTTAACTGTGAATCTCCCATGATTTTCCTCTCCTGTTACTAATTGTTCTAATAAATAATTCCTGTTCGCCATAACGAATTATCTTTCACTAGTTTTTAAAATTCCAGTCAATGATAAATCTTTAATTTCAAATGCACCATTACATTCACCAAACATTTCCCATCCAACATTAGTTGATGTTGGATGAATGTTTTCAATCTTTGCATTAGAAAAAATTCCCATTTTTTGTGCTTGATTAAATGCGTTTTTAACTAAAGGTAGCAAATCAGTATCATACTCTAACCACTGTTTTGAACTAGCTTTAATATTGGTAAATTCATCCTGTGAACAAGTATAAATTAACTTACCAGAAGCATAATCTTGACCACCGTCAATACCAATATATCCTGGGAATAAGCCTGGCTCTCTAATTTCATAAAACGGTATTCCAAACCAGATAAAATCATTTGATACTTTATCTTTAAAAGTAATGAATTGATGTACTTGTGCACCATGTAGTTCAGAATTAAAATCTAATTTGCTCATTAAGTTTTCTGCATATACAAGACGATACTTTGCACGAAAATTAAGTTTATCAAGCTTATCAAGAGTTAGTATATCTTCAGAAACAATGTTTTGTCCAAGCAGCAAATGTGGCCAGGATTCTCCTTCTTCACGAGGTCTACCAGCAAATTCACCGTTTGCTCTACATTCTAATTTTAGCACATTACTATCTTCTGTAGATTTACCTGAAAAACTCAATGTTTTGCTTTCATAAAGGTATCCACCTGATGGTAGTTCAATTCTTTTTGTTTCTGCAGTTAAAGGATTTTTATAAACACCCCATTGAGCAATTGTCCAAACAGGTGAGCAATCGCTCTTCTCACTAGGCGGAAAATTAGCAAAAAAACCATCTCCATGTCGTGGTCCTAAAAGTTTAAATCCATTATTGAAATTCGTATCTTCTAGTAAGGGAATAATGACTATACTCCTTCAATTATTTTTTTATACCATTCAATGATAAATCTTTAATTTCAAATGCTCCATTACATTCGCCAAACATTTCCCATCCAACATTAGTTGAAGTAGCTCGAATGTTTTGAATTTTTGCATTAGAAAAGATTCCCATTGAGCGCGCCTTATAAAAAGCCTTTTGAACTAAAGGCAATAAATCAATGTCATATTCTATCCATTCCCCAGAACTAGCTTCGATAGTAGTAAATTCATCCTGCGGACAGATATAAATCAGTTTTCCAGATGCATCATCTTTTCCACCGTCAATACCCACATATCCTGAAAACAATCCAGGCTGACGGATATCAAAAAATGGTATTCCGAACCAGATAAAATCATCCGATACCATATCTTGGAAAGTAATAAATTGATGAACTTGTGCACCATGTACTTTGGGATCAAAATCTTTTTTATCCATTAGATTTTTCGCATAAATAAGACGATATTTTGCCCGAAAAACAAGCTTTTCAAACCTATCAATGGTTAAATCCTTCCCAGAAGTTAAATCCTGTCCAATCAGCAAATGTGGCCAAGATTCACCTTCTTTGCGGACCTTCCCAGCAAATTCTCCGGTTGCTCGGCATTCCATTTTTAGTGTATTACCTTTTTCTGAAGGATTAAATGAAAAACTCAAAGTTTTATTTTCATAAAGATAACCAGCTAATGGCAACTCAGTTCGTTTTGTTTCTTCAGTTAGGGGGTTTTTGTAAACACCCCATTGTCCAATAGACCAAACTGGTGAGCAACTATTGTTCTGTATAGGATAGTAATTTGCAATAAATCCATCCTCATGACGAGGTCCATGAACTTTAAATCCATTCTCAAATGATATGTCCTGTATTAATGAAACCATTTTTTTTACTCCAAGTATTTATAGTTAAAAATTAATAAAATAAAGGCTGGATCTGTTGTCAGACCCAGCCCCAAGCTCTTAATATGTTTTAGTTAGCATTATAACGACGTTTTTTCAAAATAGTATAAGCCACAATTATTAGTGACAAAATAGTTGCACTAATAGGCAACGAGTTTCCTGTTGTAGGATTATCTTCATCGTCTTCTACTGGTGGTGTAGTAGGATCAGGGTCTTCTTCGCCTTCTGAAGCAAACTTTACAGCGTTAGTAGTTGTTGTATCTGTTGCACCAGAGAAAAATGAAGTTGCTGTAATTTCGCAATAATAGTAGTAATCGCCTTCTGCCAAACCTCCTGGAATAGTGTAATCCGCTCCAGTTGCACCACTAATTTTTGTTCCACCACTAGCTTGATCAGTGTTAGATGAGAACCACTGATATGTATAAATCATATCGTCAGCGGAGTCTGCTGCTGCAGTTATTTTTTTGCCACTAAGAGTTGCACTAGCATTTTCAGGTTTTATTGCATCAAAATTAGTTTCATTGAAAACGCTTTCAATAGTGACTATCTTCATAGGATTAGCGCTATTGTCATATGATGTATAAGAAATATAAGCAGAAGGATTTGCATCTTCTCCATACATTGCTTCCATAAAGTCTTCGCTGATGGCATATTCAAAAATTTCTCCGCTTGTATCGCCTATGACAAACACCTTATATGAGTTGTCCAATTGTTTTACCACCTGAACCGTAAAAGGCTCAATATTGGTAAATGTCCCTATAATGTTATCAGGCCCAACGCCTGCAGTAAGAGTAGCAAAAACGCTACCATCTTTGTCAACACGAACCAAAATACCTTCTCCAGAAAATCCATCGTCTGTCGTAACCCCTAGGCTTGAACCAAATCTGAACATTGCGCTAAAGTCAATTGTGACACCTTTAAGTGTTAGGCCATCTACGGGCATTTTGCTTGTAACAAATGAAAATGCACCATGGTTTCCAAAATGGTTTAAAGTAATATTTGTTAAAGGTGTTTCTTGTGTGGAATAGATATCTCGACCCCAAGGGTCACAATAGCTTGTAAATGCAGGGTTATTTCCAGTAGAAAGCTCTCTTATAATACAAGAGTTTCCTACTGCTGCACCATGACCATGCCAGTTATCATTAAAGTTAACATACACATCAGGGTCATCAGAACCAAAAATATCTTCAATATCTGCTTTAGAAATATGAAGAATATCTGTCGCAGTCCCAGCAAGCAGAACATTAAATGACCCGTCGTCTGCTTTTACAAAAAGCAAACTAAGCCCTTGGTTTGGGTTTGAAAAAACAGGTGTAATAGATTTTCCAAATGGACTATCTGTTGTTCCGACATACTTATAAATAGCGGCACCATAAGTATTGGCTAGAAATAAAATCGAGTTTTTTGATAGATCATATTGATCTTTAGAAACAGACAGGTTAATATTTTTATTCCCTGCGGTTGTTCTAATATCAACCATGTGTATATAAAGACCGTCAAGTTTATATTTTGATTTAGTTGCCACCAAATCAGTTCCAAAAACAGTTTCTTCCATTGAAAATTTAGTACCTTCAGTTACATCAGTAACCGTGATTTTAGTGCCTTGAGCTTGCCATTCGCTAGCGGCTGGTACTTTAGAGCCAGCGGGAGCAGCATTTGCAACAATTCCAAGCGACCCAATAACTAGCATCATCGCAACAAGTAGTGACATAATTCGTTTCATGTTTTTTTCCTCCTAATTTAAATAAATATTTTTAATAGCTTTTGCTATGGGCAACAATTAATACTTGGATTCTATAATTAAATTACAACTATCCATCCCAAAATGAATAAAAGTATACCCATCAATCCAAGTAGAGCCTTCAATGATTTCCGGATTAAATGCATCAGCCCAATTATATTTTCCCTCAAAACTTTCTGTACCTACAAAATCCAGTTCACCTTTACAATGATGATGAGGTCCAAATACATTTCGATTACTACCGAATAAAGTAATGGTAAGAACATTTTGATTAAGATTTGATTTTTCTAGTCCATCTGTTAAATTAATTTTAATTTTTTCTTTGCATACTAGTTCTTCTTCATTATCATTTATGCGTACGGTACAAAATATGGCATCAAGTTTATTAATGGACAAGAATACGCTTTGATTTGCAGGAAGCACTGGCAATAAAACCGTGTAGGAAATATTTCCACGATAAAACCAAAGTCCCTGAGTTGTTAATTCGCCAAGAGATAGTGGACTTGTGGGCGATATAACAAAACTTGAGTTAGCATTTTCGTCTACCAACAGATATCTAGGATAATCTATATACCCCTCCTTTACATTTACTGAAAAATCACCTAATAAATAGATACTTTCCACTTCCTTTTCAGGACAAAAACGATTCCGTTCCGTCTCAAAGGACAAATCATGCTCAACTCCTGCATTATCGCCAAATATATAGTAACAACTTATAGTGTTAATATTACCTAAAATTGCTGAATCAATCTCGAAACACCGAATACTCTTGTCTATATAGTATCCTGAATCAATGTTTTTGTCTATTTTAGTTCCGTTTACTTCTAAGCAATTCATAGCTTCCGATTCCGCCGCCAACATTAGCGGCGAGTCAAAATCAGAAGATATTTGGAAACTATACTCAACGCATATGCTTATTTCACCATTGTTTTGTCCGCTAGTTAACTGAAGTATCTTTTCGCGAATATGGTAGACCGAAACTTGGTTTTCAATAACTTGCCCATCTAAAATTAGCTTTGCTATATCTAGCATTAAGCAATTAGGATCAAGTCGTGATATATTAAATTCTTGTAGCGGAAGGATTTGCTCTCTAGTAACGGGTAAAGTTTTTTTAGCTTGAGATATTCTTTCAGATGTTATTGTCTTTGCTTTTAGAATAATAAGAGATTTTGATAAAAGCAACAGGCTTACAAGTGAAGTTTTTCCCTTTGTATTATCAAAATAACGGACCGATAATTCATTAAATTCTGAACCTTGTTTTTCTGCAAAAAACACCTCATAGTGCCCTTTTAGATATAAGTTTATTTCTCTTTCTGCTAAACCTTCTTCTTGAGAATAAATTCCTATTCGTAAAGAACCATCTTCTTCTTGTCCAATAAAAGTTTGTATTCCTGTTAACCAATCTTTGTCATCTGCAGTTTTAAGCTCTAAGGGAAATTCCCACTGCGTATGAAGCAGATATTTTCTTAGCATCGGTGCATAATTGGTAACACAGTTCCCTGGTATTAGTTTTGCATTTTCTGGTATGCGGCCAATATATAATACAACACCCCCATTCTCTGCAAATTTTCTTAGAAGCTCTAATGTTGATTTTTCTAATGAAATATTTTCAGAAACAACAACCATTTTATACTTTTTAAGACCTACGCACAGTAATTTATCTTGAACCGAACCGTCCTCACAAAGAATGGTTTCATCCCCGATGTCATAGTCTAATTGCAAGTCTCTAAAGTTTTCTGTTAACTTACGGAACTCATTTGAAAGACGCATCGCCTCAGCTGGCTGCTTAGGGGAATAGATTGAGAACATACCAATCAATGGTTGGATGATAAGAATATCTGCAAATCTTGTGCATTCAGAAAAAAAGCTATTTACCTCCTTCATCCAATTACTAATATGGTGCATCTGTGAAAACCACGGTTCCTGATACGAGAATACTGGTGGATAATCACGTTTTCGGCGCCCCTCTAAAGAATATGCTGACAAGTGAAAACAGGGAGTATTTATTCCGTTGATTGCCTGCCAGCTCCAAATCTCTTTCATTTCCTCAAATGTCAAACTCCAACCAGCACAGCCAAAAGATTCTGAAAGCACGCGACTTTTACCCGTTTGTTGGGCTGAACTTTGAACTTGTTTAAGTAATGGCAATGGTGCCAGTCTTCTCCCAAGATGATCAATACCAGGTAAATGAAAATCACCGTAATGTCTCATAACACCAGCAGTTGCCTCTATCTGCATGTACTGACCATCTTCGACTGGAAAATGACCGGTCATCTCAATATTGTGGTCAGTACACCAGCTAGAAATTTGCTTTGTATAATTTTCATTAAGTAGTTTTTGTATTAAAGTTCGATAATTTAAACGGATATTTTTCGATTCATACTTATCAGGTGCATCTAAATATAGCATCCATAAATCTTCCAATAGGGAGCTTGAACATTCTTCTTCGTAAGCCTTACAAATACTACTCCCCCAATGAAACCCAGAGACTACCAATTGCGGTTCATCTGTGAATATTCCCTTTATAACATTTCCGAAATACTTGCGCAGATGACTATAGTATTTTTCATGAGTTACTTCAATAAAATATGCAATTGCTTCTCGATTCAAAATATCAGTATAAGAACGGTTGATTGTTTCAAAGGCATAAATATCGGCTTCAGGCATTTCTATAGTACTGTTTTTTTGCCAAACTAAAGTATATTTGCCATCGTTTTGTTTACGATAAGCAGCAATGGGGTTGTCGTTATAATCTCGGGCAGTCGACAAATTAACCTTGCGCTGACAAAAATCATCGGAATATGTTGGAACTAAGTCTCCTGCAAACCCACTAGGCCATCCGTCCTCATCGTATAGATAAACATCCAGCTCTAATTGTTTTGCTCTTTTGCAAACTACCTCACAAAGTCGAAACCATTCATCCCCAAGATATGGTGTTTTCAAACCAGAACGGGCATGAATTATTACTCCGCCAAACTCCGCCTTTTTGAAGTCCTCCATTTGAGTCAATAGTTCGGATTCTTTTAATTTTGCATTCCAACTCCAAAAAACCAATGGCTTGTACCAGTTTCGTTTCATATGAATTTCTCCTTGGTTTTTCCGCAAGCTACATATGTTTTTTGCTGCTTATTTTAATTACGTATTATTGATCATTTTTTTTCATAAATAAGAAATAATATCCAACTCCACCGCCGACAATAACAACAACAATTGCAAGAATAATCCAGATTAACGGATTCTTTTTAACAGGAGTTTCGCCGTTCTCATCTTCGCTTAAGATGTCCTCTGAACTTTCATCAGTATTTAATGATTCAATCTGACTTTCTGTGACATCTTCGGAGTTTTCTTCTACTTCGCTTTCAATACTATCTTCTAACAATGATGAATCTGTCTCAACATCTGAATCAACAGAAACGGTTTCATCTGAAGAAACTGCGGTAGGTTTGCTCGTCGTGGTGCTTGTTGCTCCTTTGGTCGGGCTTTTAGTTGGAGCGATTGTTGCAGTGGGCTTTTCTGTTTTAACAGTTTTTACAAAAGCAGGGGCTGGATTAATTACATATTTCCCGTCCTTTTTGCCGCCATATTCTATTGTATTATAGCCCCAAAGCTCTGATACAGTACATTCAACAGGTCCTCCAGAGTCCCATGTACCAATAGAAAGTCCCATTGGGTTAAACGATGAAAACCGTTCGCCTATAATAGTTGCGTGATCAAGTTTGATTGTATTTTGATTGATCCTTAGAGTCCACTCTTTAGCACTTGAACGGAACAAATAAAAATTAATTTCGCTGCCTATTGCGTGTTGTAGTGGCGTATAAGTTAAGGCAAACTGCTCTTGATTTGTTTCTGCTGAATTGTAACCCCTAAGAATTGCTAACTGATAATTTTCTTTTGTTCGGATAATCCAAAACATTATTGCGGGTCCATCGCTCCAGCCGCCTTGCGAATTAGATAATGAAACCATAAGACTAGGCTGGGGATCAGGAACAGATGGTGTAGCTTTCGGGATATCCCATTTAATATCTTCAAACTTAATGTAAACTCCTTCTTCATCAGGCTTTACTCCCGCATTCAGTGAATCCGTAGATGATAGATTGTAATCCCAACCCGCAACAACACGATTAGCCCACATAATGGGATCCTTCTTAAATACTAGTCTGACACCTTTTGGCACGTCAGAAATCACACTAAGGCCTGATGCTGGGTTATACCCACCGAACCAGCGGATATCATCTAATCCTTCAGATACAGGTTTATATGCAAAAACAGTGGCTGGCATTAGAATTGATATCATTATAAATGTTATCATTAAATATCGTAGTAGTTTCATTTTAATCACTCCTTTATAAATAAAAAATCATTTTAAAAATATTTTGAATTATAGTACAAATTAATCAAAAAGTTGCTTATAAGCATTTTTAATATCATCGTTGTATATACCTTTTATACCCTCAATTGCTGCCGCTGGGGAATCAATTCTCCAGAAAACAGACTGAACAATAGCGTGGTTAACGCCTGTATAAAGAGGCATTACTCCATATCCAAAATCCACTCTTGCTTTCTCTAGAGCTAATTTATAAACAGCAAAGCTATCTTTGTCTCCCTCTTGGAAGAAATCATCAGCTATAACTTCATCCATCACTTCTGGATCTTCATAACCTTCCACAGGGTGTGCCAAGGCATTAAAAATAATAGCACTCTTTTTATAATCTTTATTAGTTATAGGAATTGCAAATCCACCTAATGTGGATGCATCTGCCACATAATCTTCTGCCTTAGGTCCTTTTGGATACAAAACCATTCCATATTGATTTTCCATATATGGTTTTAGCTGCTGATTTGCAATCCACATGCGTGCAGAAAGAAATCCGAGTTTTCCATTTTTGAATTCTCCAAATACCGTTTCAGACTTTGGCATATCGTTCCATGTTTCAGGATCACTCATATTAGGGTAAATTCTAAATACTTTGTCCGTATTTACTAGTGTATCATAAAAATTAAGTGCTTCCATGAACTCTGATTTTTCGTAACTATTAGTAAAAATCTTATCAACTACACTTAACAAACCACTATTATTAGAGCGTGCAAGCGCGAATGCAATATCACTATATCCAGTAAAGCTTGCTATACCAAAGACATCTTTTTTCCCGTCATTGGTTGTATCCATAGTAGTTTTTTGAAGCATTTCTCGAAACTTATCCCAATCCCATTTGTCTTCTAACGCTAGTCTTGCAGGATCTTCAGTAATACCTGCCTTTTTCAGAACATCTTTATTGTAAAAAAGAACTGTCCCAATTTCACCTGGTCGTTCAAATGAAAGCACATAATGTTTTCCATTGACTTCAGCAGAATTAGGGTAAATCCAACGAGCATCATTAATGTCTACGGTGTCAGACACTTCCTCCCACGCACGAAGGTATCCTGCGCCAACAGCTGGCATCCACATATCAGAAATTGTATTAATTACATCGCCAATTTTGTCTCCGGCCAAAATACGTGGAATCATTGCTTCCATACTTCCATAAAATGACTCTACTACAATTTCACAATTATAATCTTCTTGTACTTTTTCTTTTTGTTCATGCCAAAGTCTTTCAAATGTTGTTGCATCTCTTGGTGGAACATTCCTCTGCCATGGAGAAGCAACCACGAATTTATACCCATCCATGTCGACAACTTCATCCTCCCCTAAAGTTTCACTAACCGTAAGACTAGAGGGCGTAAGGCTAGAAGAATTTGGATCTTTGGTTTTATCGCAAGATGTAAAAAGAGTAAACAGTAAAGCAAAGGACAAAACCATGCTTAAAATACGATTTTTTTTCATTAAATTACCTCCTAAGTAACTCCGCTATAAGTTTTTTAGCAATTACAAAAAACCTGGTTTTTCTATTAATTAAACTTATTACCTATCAACTTCACTGAGACCAACTAATCCCATATGAAGAGATATTGCACCAATTTTTTCGATTTAAGTATTCGAATTGCCTAGACTTATTATACCATATTTCATCTTTATTATTCATTTTATTTATTAGTTTGCCATTCCTGTTTGAGCTATACTTTGCGTTAAATATTTTTGGCTGAATAAGAATAAAAATAGCAAAGGTAATATAATTAGTATACACGCGGCGTTTTGGGCAATTGCAGATCCTATAGTATCCGCCGATAGCCCCACTCGAACATAAATTGAACTTACCATTGCAGGTAGAACTTTCATATTTATAAAATACTGCTTTGTATATATTATATCTGTCCACTGCCAAGAGAACGAGAATGTCAAAACTGTTAGAATAACCGCACGACTATTTGGTAATATAATAGACCAGAAAGTTCGAAAAGACCCTGCTCCATCAATTAATGCAGCATCTTCAAGATTTGATGGAAGGCCTTTAAAAAAGGTGTTAAAGAGGTATATGTATAGTCCTTGTTTAAATCCCATCCCAAATAGCGCCATTAAAAACATAGGCGCAAGTGTATCAATTAGGCTAAAGTTTTGGCCAAACGGATACCTAAAGGACAGATATTGAGCTAGGTTATATGTCTGCGGTGGAATAAGCATAATTACAATTACACTTCCAAAAAGTAAACTATGTCCTTTAAAACGAAATCTTGCCAGTCCATAACCGACAAAAGCTGAGCTAAGCAATTGTGCTAGCGAAACTAAAACGCCAAGAAGCACACTATTTAGCAATGTTTCAGAAATCTGGAGACCATCCCAAGCAACACGCCAATAATAAAGGGATAAATTTCTGGGAACTATATTTACAGAAGCGTCAAGTAAATCATCAGGATTAAAAAATGCCATAGTAATTTTCAAAACAAAAGGCTTTATAATAAGAAAACACAGTCCAAACAAAAGCAGGAAACGTGCAATTTTCCAAGCTGAGTGACCTATATTTATAACTTTTTTATTTATTAAATTTCCAGATTGTTTCATATTTTACTTTTCTCCTTTCATATGAAGTATGGTTCCATAATAATTCTTATTCATTCACAGAACCAACTCGAGACATCAATCCAGCTATAGCGGCCAAAACTACTGCTACTATTGCAAAATAAATAAAATTCATTGCTGTTGCATAGCCAAATTGATTAAGGTTAACATAAGTTGCTGCATACGCCGATAAAGTATTATTAATACTTGAATAAGCGTCTACCACAGTATAAACACCACAAACAATTAACTGTGGCATAATCATAGGGAAGGTAATTTTCCAAAACAAACTCCAGCTGTCACAACCTTCAACCTTTGCTGCTTCATAAATAGAGGGAGAAATTTCTTGTAATCCCGCTAATAAAATCATAATCTGAATTCCCGAAATTTGAACAATTGTATAAATACTATCCGCAGCATATGCAATAATCGAAATCAGCTTATCGTTGAAATTCAAGTTTAATAGTACGTTTTTTAGTCCTTGGAGCTGTGACCAATCGACATTTGTCCCAGTATCAATTGAGCTGTTTGCAATCATACCCATTAGGTTTGATGTTTCTTCAACCGAAACGACGACGCCTGTTGCGAGTAATACTGGGATGAAAAAAATTGTTCGTACTAAAAGACGACCTTTAAATTTTTGATTAATCACAACTGCAATGAATAAGCTAAATATTGTAACAACTGGAAGTGTTGTAAACAGATATCGAAGGGAGTTTGTTAAATGAATAATAAAGTTAGGATTTTCAGTTAAAGCTTTACGGTAATAGTCCAAACCAATCCAACTCAATGAATATCCACCATCTGATGCTTTTACATCATTTAGTGTAAAGATAATCGTTTGAATAATATTCGGAATAAACATAACCAATAAACCAATAATTAAGGGAAGGCAAAACACATACCCCATCCGCATTCGTTTTCTCTCTGCAGAAAGTATACGTCTCGTTCTTTTTATTTTCATATCAACACACCCCTTTGGTTATAACTTTTTCTTTTTCTCATTTTAATAAATATGAATATGGTGCCAAGTTCACATCGTTAATTTTCCGGCTACGGTCGCTACGATTAACTAGGAGAGTTTTGCCGTTTTCAAAATGTGTTGCAGAAACAGATTCATCATGTATATCGTACCCAATTATTTTTTGCCCCCAAACGGGCTTTAAAACCTCGTTATATGAACGGTTAATTTCAATAATATTTTCCATATGAGCGTCTATGTTAAGAGAAAAATAAGTGTCATCCATATCTAAATCACGTAGCAACTTATCTGGGTTAGTTATTAGTAAAAAATATGGTGCTGCTCCAGCTGCTGCCATATCTAACAAATCAGATCTAGATCCTGTTATATTAAGTGCAGGTCCGCTCATTTGTTTGTTACCACTTAAGACCATTTGAATAAATGGCAGCGATTGAGTTTCTGCTTCAAAATACGAACAGGTCAGTGGTACATTAATCAAATCTGAAACATATGGAAGCGTATAATCATATCCGTAATCAGTCATAATTGGTCCAGCAGAAAAATCAGAAATTGCGGAAAAAGTATCCTCAACAGCCCTTGCGCCATAAGCCAAATCTACATCCGTTTTTCGGTTGTAGTCTGCCAAAACATACATGCCCCCAGTAGACCAAGAAAGTTTATAATCTTCAAGATTATATGATTTTATACTTTTTGCAAACCGATTAAAAAATTCCATGTAAGAAAGTGGTGAAACAATATACCCTTCACGAATTCGAGAAATTTCATCTAATGTGACTCGGTCGTACTCTTTCATTATAGATACGTCTCCTTCAATTGCCCGAGAAGCATCACGAGATAATACGAAAGAATCAAACCAACGATTTGAGTAAACAAAGCTAAAATCCATATCTAAAATTAAGGAGCCGCCATTTGTTTCTAATAGAATACACAAGTTTTCTAGTTGATCTGGCGTTCCTACTTTTGGACTTAATTTTGCCGAATTGAGTACACCCCCTCTTAAGCCAGAAATACTCCAACCACGAAGTCTAACATTAACATTCTTTACTCCGTTATCTTGAAGAGTTTTTACAGCTTTTGTGATATCTGTCAAAGTAGAGAGAACTTCAGGAATTGCAATGCTAAACCCAACAATATTTGTTTTTTTGGAAGAAAGACAGAGAAAATCAAGATATAAGGGAATTGACTCTCCGAAAATTTGCGAATTGGTAAACGCCCCCTTATTTTCTAGGTTTTTGCTTACCCCTTTTGCCATTTCAGATAAGATATCCAAATTTTCACTCGAGATTAGTTCATAACGAACTTTTGGATGCTCATATAAAATATGTCCGTTATAAATATTTAAAGTTGGAATATTTCTGTCCTTACCAATATCTGTTTTATCAAAAGATCGTACGTCAAAGCAAACAGAAATCATATTTAGTGGATTTGCACGGCCCATGGTTCTTGCAATTAGTCTTGCAGACGGGGCTCCACCTTCTACCATCGCTATGTAACTATTGTCTTCAGTACTCAACCCAAAATATGGAACTATGACATTGCGTGTTAGCTGCTGTTCTTGTGAAGAGGTCAATAATAAATCCTCATTATAAAAATGCTGACGATAGTTCTTAGATTCAGTTTGGTTTAGCTCAATTAAAGCACCTGATCCATCCGGAACCAGAAAGAACCCTTTCCCCTCAGCTCCCACTGAAGCAAAATACTCTAACAAATAAATTTGTGTCAAACGATCTGTTTTATTGTTTTCCTTAATACGATCGGTCAATATCTCAGCCGTAAATCCCTTTTCATCAAGTGTTAACTGCAATGGGATGATAAATCCTGCAGGAATAGTTCCAATGGCATCCGAAACTCCTAGTTCATCTTGTTCTAAGCGTGCTTGTTGTACGTCTAGACCTGCTTTGGTTAAAAGCCCACTTATATCTGCAAGAATTTGATCTGTAACTTTATCTGTAAGAAGATAAACACTCTTGCCCTTAAGCGAAGGGTTCTTTTTCATAATTTCTTCATAATCTGAAGGGTGGTTATCTTCTGAATAAAGCTTATAATAAAGTCCCATCTTAACCTTTTCTGATGCGCGAAGTTTTGGAAGAATTATTTTCTCCATAGTACTTTGTTTTATGACAATTGGAGCCAAAAAGTTATCCATAGAACGCCCAAGAGTATAAATAATCCTTATACTATTGTCTTTTGTGTAAACACTAAACTGTTCTTTTGCTACTGAATCTCTAGCAGTTCCCATATGGTACACTTTGCTATTAGTGTCATAATAAGAAATCCCAAAATTAGATCCATATCTTGCTATATCTTCTTCTGAAAGGAGTGATGGCTCTTCTTGAGGATAAGATTCATAATATTGGCCGGTTTTAGAATTTGTCAATGTAAAATGAGTAGTTTTTATATTCATTGTTAAATTAAATGATTCATTTTCTAAAATAATTTTATCTTGGCTTTTAGGATCTAATAAGTCCCAATCCGTTTCATCGCTAGAAATAAAGGAATCAATATATGATTGATGCCTATTTAACGCATTTTCAGAAACACTTCCATATTCAGAAGCAACTCCCGCCGCCATTGTAATAATAAAAATCGCTAAAGTGACCAGAAGAATAATTTTTCTTTTTTTTGTTTTCACACTGTCCACTTCCCTTCCTAGTTTCAACTTGTTGGTAATAATAAACCCCTAGTAAAATCTGAATGATATTTCTCTATATAAATTATGGAAAAAGTTATAAATTTCGCTGAATAAATTAAAGAATAAAAGGAAAATAAACAAAATTAAGCTTATTCCAATAATGGTTAATACCGTAGTGATTAGAGTTTTTGAAATACTGTAATCATGTGTCTTCATCATGCCAAAGAATATTAATGCAAGTACCCAAATCAATGTAACAGTATCTATATATATGTAAAAAGCCATCTCTTCACCTGCTAAAATATGGCTTAGTCCAAATTGCAAAGGTGCAATTATTACATAAGGCGTTAGTGCATAACAAACCGCAATAAAAGTTTCCTTAAATGTACCTTTCCCATCCATTAAGGTAGTAAAACACCAGTTAGAAATAACCCATAATATTATGGGTATTAAAATAGTAGCTAACTTTTGCGGTAAATTAACCTGATCATAAGGTACGTTCATGAATAAATAACCACTAAACCTAGCACGTATTGCATACCAAAACGTAAATACTCCAAGAATAGTAAAGGCTCCAAACAAACCTCCACGGTTTTCACGTTTAAGATCCCAAAAGCCATCAAATGGATGGAAAATTACATGCAAGCTATAACGTATTTGACGATATTTTACATTTTCGTTTATACGTAAATATAGCTTGCTTTTTTTCCAATATTTTTTTCGAAGTATTAGCAATATAATAACTGCAAAGAGAATTCCTACAATAATATAAAAATTTTGCGTAGCTAATTCGGCACGATAATATTGCCAAGCTTCATCGTAATATTTTTTTTCGCCTACAGCTGAAAGTCGATCAATAGCAGATTTATGATTACCAACATCCGTTTCTGCCTTGGCAAGATGGATTTGTGCAGTATCATAATTTGAACAAAGCCTAAGTACCTTGCTCCACGCTTTTTGTTCTTCTTCAGATTTTCCTTGTGCCGATAGCAGTGCAGCATCCCCAACAGCTTCTCCAAATTCTGACATCTGGAAAATGGTAATAGTACCATTGCTCTGGTCAGCTACAAGAATTTGATCATTGGCATATTCTAAAGATGAAGCTGAATAAAATCCTCCTTGGCTAGAACCAGGATATCCAAATACATATAGCAAAATTCCTTGGCGGTCATAAGAAAAAATTCTTCCTTTAGAAGCATCAAGTGCAAAATACCCTCCATCTTCTCTTGGGATAATATCTACGAATACACTTTCAATTCTTTTGCCATTTGAATCTATATAGTCTCCATCTCCTGCTGGCGTTTGATAAGTTTTCATTATAACATTAGAACCCTGACCGTTGAGACGGGCTATGGGCGGTACATTTGACGACTGACTAACAACAAATAAAAATCCATCGGTATCAATATTAACTGAGCTATATTCGGTTGGAACATTTTTAATTAATCTATCACGCATAGCACGTGGAAATATCTTACGAAACAAAATATCTATAGCTTTTACGCTTACTTTAGGCGCACCTAAAAAGCTCTCAAAATTACCAGCTTGATCTAGCTGCAATAAACCCTTGTTGATGTTTCTTACTATGACATAAATTCTTCCAGCATAATCTACTCCAATTTTTGTTGGCAAATACACATAATCTCCTAAAGATGGAATATCTGGTTGTTCTAAGATTGCTATAGTTTTATAGTCTTTTTCATCAAATACAACTATACGACCATTTTCCGTGTCCGCAACATAAAGTTTTCCATTCATAACTGCTGTTGAGGTAGGTTTATTGAAGTGAGTTTTCCCATCAGTTGATTCCGCACTGTCAATAATCTCGATACACTTAAATTCTGTATTTAAAACTAGTATGCGATTGTTCCCTGTATCTGATACATAAAATCGTTCGTTTTTGCTATAGGTCAAGTCTGACACATCTTTAAGGGGAATATCTCCAAAATCATAACCATTTAAAGTGCGAACTGCCTCAAAAGGTTCAGGTATAGCGACTGGTTTGCCTTGAAAATTATATGTATAAGGAAAATAACTTTTTCCAAAGTTCCTATCTGCGGCTGACACCGGAAATTTGTCAATCACTGACGAGAAACACATGAAAAAAACGACACATGTAACTACTAGAGTTTTTAACAATCTATTACGCTGCACGTTGTCACAATCCTTTCCTGAAAAATGAATAATCTTAATCTTTTATGCCCGATGAAGACATTGTCTCAATAATATTAGCCTGTGTGAATATAAATATCAAAATTGGAACACTCATCATAACAACAGATACAGCGTTTCCAACACCTTGGCGTGCAATACCTCCTGCAAGAATCTGAGACAATGCGTATGCCAAAGTCTTTAGTTCTTCACTGAATACAAAGGAAGTAGCACCCATATTCCAAAGTCCTTGTACACTTAAAAGCATCAGCGTAAGCCATGCACTTTTCACATTTGGCATAATTATAAGCCAAAAGGTTTTCCACTGTGAAGCACCATCAATACGCGCTGATTCAATAATAGGGTCCGGGATTTGCTCCATGAATTGTTTCATCAGATAAAGACCTAAAGGCGCAGAAAAAGCTGGAACAATCAATGGCAAATAAGTGTTAATCCAACCAAGAGAAGCCATCGTAATATAGTTTGGGATGGCAGTAACCGTTGCATTGAACATCAGTGCCATCATAATGAGAGCAAAGAAAATGTTTCTACCCGGAAATTTCTTTTTGGCCAGCGGATAAGCGCACATAGACGATAATATAATATGCCCCGCGGTGCCGAGTACTGTCACAAGAAGCGTGTTAAACAGATAGCGAGAAAATGGGATAATAGAATCACTCATTACTGTAAACATATCTTGATAATTTCTCATCGTAGGTCGAATAGGCAAAAGGCGTGGCGGAAATATCCAAAGCTCGTTTAAAGGTTTAAAACTATTCCCAATTATTAAAATCAACGGGAAAATCATGAACATTCCCATTCCAGCAATAAAAAGGAACAAGAAAAATGTGGTAACAGGAGAACGATTTATTTTTTTATGGCGTTTTTTAAGACGTCGTTTTTTTTCATGAGCACTCAATTATATATCTCCTCCCTTTCTTCGTAATACTATCATAATTTATTAAGCATTCTATTTACAAATCTATTTGTTCCGATCATGATTATAAATAGAATCGTTGCAATTGCAGATGCATATCCCATTTCAAATCGTATATTCCCATAATCCTGTAAATGATGGACTAGCGTGTGCAGGTGATAATCAGTACTAGGAAATCCAAAAATTCCACTAATAACGTCACCGATACCAAATGATCCAGTTATACTCATTACAGCACCAAACATCAGCTGTGGTTTCATAGATGGAAGTGTTATAAACCAAAGCTCCTGCCAACGGTTTTTTACACCATCAACCGCTCCAGCTTCATAAAGTGTCTGATCCACGTTTTTAAATCCAGCAATAAATGCTAGGAAGCTGGTTCCAAGGCTCATCCAAAGAATAACGGCAATAGCTGAAGCAAACATGTACTTAGTGTCAGTTGTCCAAAGAATTGGGTTATATATCAAATTAAGATCAATAAGAATTCCATTAAGCAAACCATGAGAGTCATTGGACAAAATCAATTGCCACACAAGATACACGCCGCCCGATAAAGAGGGTGCATAAAACATTAGTGTTAGTAAAGTTCTTACACGAGGGTTAAATTCATTAACTAACCATGCGAACAAAAGTGCCATAAAAAAACTTACAGGGCCAGTTATGATTGAAATAATAAGAGTATTTTTTAATGCAAGGGTGAAAGTTTTATCTTCCAAAAAAAGTCTCATATAATTACGAAGTCCAACAAAGCCAGGAAATTCTAGAACATTATAATTTGTAAAACTCATTAGCATTGAAATCACAACAGGAATAATACTAAAAACAATAAATAAGAGAAAATAAGGTGCGATAAAAAGATAATCCTCACCATACTTATTAAAACCTCTTTTTATTTTTGCTTTGATAGTAGATTTACTCTGCTGTGTTTTACTAATTCGCACGAATTAATCCCTTTCTTCTGGTTTTCGAATTTAAAAAACCTAGTAATCTAACCCAAATTCTTGACGTTTTGTCGCTATCTCATCATCAATCTGCTTTACGGCTTGAACTAAGGCAGTTCTTGCCTCTCGACCTTTATTAATCGATTGACGATAAGCAAAATCAAAATTTCTCGAAGTATAATATCCGCCAGGAACCTCTGGAATAGCATGAACTTGATCCGTTTGTTCCAAAATTGCTAATCTTATATTCTCATCCCATGCAACGCTTGAAAATGCTTCCATATTAGCACTGTTATACCTAGCCGATGTGCCAAGAATACTCTCCATATTCTTTCCATAAAGCATTTGCGTTTTAGCGTCAGTCCACCACTTTAAAAATTCCCAAGCCGCATTTTTATTATCGCTATAGCTAAAAAGAACACTAGATGAAACTGACAATACTGAAGTACGATTTAAGCTGCCATCTTCATTGTAAACCCCTGGTAATGGTGACATTTCCCAAAGTCCTGCTATTTCTGGTGCAAATACAGACAACTGATTAAAAGTTGTAAAATCCATAACTGCAACTGGCATTTGTCCAGTTCGGAATCGGTTAGCAAAATCAAATGCTACAGGTTGAAGGTATTCTTTATAAAGTTTTATAAAATCTTGATAAGTAGTAACTGCAATGTCTGCTGTAAGATTTGCTCGTTTCCCATCTTCCGTATAAACCGTACCACCATTTTGATACAATAGCATTGCATAGCTTCCAAGAGATGGATGCAAACCAAATGACAAATAGTTTTTCTGTAATTCAGGGATTACGACTTTGTAAATACTACTCCAAGTTTGTATATCTGATTTTTTTAAATTTAATTCATCTAAAATATCTTTTCTATAAAATAACATTTGAAAAGACTGACTTTCTGGAAGAGCATAAAGACTGTCTTTATACTTAAATGGGACTAATGCCTCTTTTAGAAATCTTTTTTGAACTTCATCTGCTCCA
>Ga0265294_10002112_pt1 | contig 26273 bp, 19 predicted proteins | sample MunlanPumphouse3_FD_192504 | JGI IMG/M metagenome (GOLD analysis project Ga0265294, IMG submission 192504) | Groundwater microbial communities from a municipal landfill in Southern Ontario, Canada - Pumphouse #3 | ecosystem: Environmental > Aquatic > Deep subsurface > Groundwater | place... | reverse complement strand
AAGGAACGTACTGGCTGTTACTTCTATGACCGCTGTCCGAAGAAGATGCCTTGGTGCTCCTGCCATATCCCACCGATGTTTGACATCAACGAGAAGCAGCAGGTTGCCTGCTGGCTCTATGACAAGAGAGATCTGAGCAAGGTTACGATGGAAGAAGCGGAAGCTGATGCAGCGAAAAATGGAAACTAACCACAAATAAGTGGTATGAGAGAGTCACCCAAGCGGTGGCTCTCTTTTTTGCTTACCATTTCATATCCTTGTAGGACACATTGAGATCCAGGTCCCTGGGACGATCAACAAACAAGGGCAGTCCTGTCACTGCCGAGATAGCCTGGACTGCCGACTCAGTTCTTCCCCCGCTGGTTTTCTCAGCAATAATCTCAATATCTCTTTTCTCATCCTCTCCCAGATTGAGCGAAAATACGAGCATGGCGCGAAATCGCCTTTTTGTCGGTTTTGCATCCTTGTCGGTGGTTCCCCTTACAAAGTGGTTCAACTCCAACTGATGAACCTCAGAAAATGCGAACTGCTCACGTTTGCATAGAGGACCAAACCCATAGATGCTGGTGATGCGTTGTTCTTGCTTATCGAACACCCATGTATCCCGGTAGAATGTACCTGCCAAGGTTAGCAGCAACAGGATCAGGATATGGGTCATGCTGAGCAGACTGACCCCTTCTGTGATGTTCAAGACAATGCCCCAGATCAGGAACAGTGAGAAAAATCCACTTATGCCATGAAACATATTGGTCACACGGTATTGGATACCATAGGGCTTTATATAGGTAGTATGTCGTACCACGGTAATGTCTCCTCTTCTTTCTCTTCCAATATACTCAAAAGTGTTTAAAAAAACAGGCCTCTGCCATAAATTACATTTTATGTAAAATCTGTATAAATTAACACGCTGTATACATTCAAAAGGCTGTTTTAGAGAAACCTATTTGCGTTTTCTCTTGATTCGTGGTTTAATGTGAACTAAGCTAAGTTGAATATGTATACTTAGAACTACAAGGAGATATGTCTATGAAGAAATTTCTGGCTATCATGCTTAGTGTGCTGCTTGTTAGTGCTCTCTTGATTTCCTGTGGAAAGAAAGAAGAACCCGCACCAGCCGCTACCACGACGCCGGCTCCGGCAGCAACCGCTGCTCCGGAAACCCCGGCCCCGGCTCCAAAAGCTGAAGCAGAGCCTGCTGCACCGGCACCTGCCGCACCAGCAGAACCCGCTGCTCCTGCAGAGGATGAAGTTGTGTTCCGCATTTCCAATGGTGCAGAGCCCGAGTCACTTGACCCAGCTCTTATCCAGGGAGTTCCCGAACATAGAATTTTCGAGGCTCTTTTCGAAGGCTTGGTAGCAATCGATCCTGCGACTGCTCTTGCTGTTCCTGGCGTTGCTGAAAGCTGGGAAGTCAATGAAGATGGCACTCAGTACACCTTCACCCTTCGTGAAGATGCAGTTTGGTCCGATGGCGTTGCCATCACCGCCGACGATGTTGTCTACAGCTGGTTGAGACTGCTTGATCCCGCAACTGCAGGACCATATGCATGGTTCCCCTGCATGTTCCTTAAGGGTGCAACAGAGTTCAACGCTGGAGAGGCTGGTCCTGAGGCAGTGGGAATCCGCGCTCTTGACGAAAGAACCTTCCAGATGGACCTCATCGGTCCCCTCCCGTATGCAATTGATGCACTGACCCACTACAGTTTCTCAATCGTTCCCAAGCACGCCATCGAAGAGTTTGGCGACAAGTGGACAAGTCCTGAAAACTTTGTAGGTAATGGTCCGTTCGTACTCACTGAGAGAATTCCCCAGACCTCCCTTACCGTTACCAAGAGTGACACGTACTGGGACAAGGAGAATGTAGCACTTGACAAGGTCATCTTCTACTCCTCTGACAGTGACACCACCAACTACAACATGTACCTCAATGGTGAGATTGACTGGGCAACCAACGTACCGAATGACCAGCTCTCTGCTGCTCAGATGCGTTCTGACTTCCAGTCTTCCCCACAGCTTTCCACCTACTACTATGTCTTCCAGAACGAAGTAGCTCCTTTCGACAACCCCGATGTCCGCCGCGCGCTGTCATTGGCAATCGACCGCGAAGCACTTGTTGAAGGCGTAACCAGAGCTGGACAGATTCCTGCATGGGGTATCGTACCTCCGATGGCTGGCTATGATGCTCTTGAGTTCCCCCACGACAACATGGATGACATGATTGCCGAGGCACAGGATCTCTTGGCTAGAGCTGGCTACCCCAACGGTGCTGGATTCCCGACCTCAACCATTCTGTACAACACCAACGAAGGTCACAAGCAGATTGCTGAGTTCGTGCAGCAGGAATGGAAGGACAATCTTGGCATCAACGTCGTTCTTGAGAACCAGGAATGGCAGACCTATCTTGCAAACCGTAACGAAGGTAACTTCGAGGTTGCACGTGCAGGATGGGTAGGTGACTATCAGGATCCAAACACCTTCCTTGACATGTTCCTCACCGGTGCCGGTATGAACGGTGGTAAGTACACAAACGAAATCTATGACCTGTTGATCAATGAAGCAGCCAGAATGCCCGCAGGCGAAGATCGCTTCGGTGTTCTCAAGACCGCTGAAGATATCATGATCAACCAGGATATGGGTATCATGCCTTTCTACTACTATGTAGCAATCAACATGATTGATACTGACAAGTGGGGCGGCTGGCATCCAAATACCATGGATTACCATCCGGTCAAGGACATCTACCTCAAGTAGTTGTCAAATAAGGCAAACACAGGTCCCTGGATTCGTCCGGGGACCTTTTCTTTATGCTGGACTGAACTCTTCCTCTCCGCTATAGTTTTATGTAGCACCAAGGAGATGACCAATGAAATATTATGATCTGAGAAGTGATACCATTACCAAACCGACTGAAGCAATGAGGAAAGCCATGGCTGATGCAGAGGTAGGTGATGATGTTTACCGAGAAGACCCTACAACCACCAAACTGGAAGCACTGGCTGCTGAACTTACCGGGAAAGAACGTGGCTTGTTTGTTTCATCCGGTTCAATGGGCAACCTGATCAGCCTCTATATCAATGGGGGAAGAAGCAATGAGGTGTTCACTGCCGCCAACAGCCATATCATCCACCATGAAATAGGTGCAGTTACGGCCATTGCAGGTGTGCTTCCGATTTCCTTCGATGTCCCTCGTGGTATTCTCAATGCTGATGCATTCATCGGTAAAGTAAAGCAAGGCTCCTATGATATGGCCAACACCACGCTCATTGAGGTGGAGAACACGATTGGAGGATACTGCTATCCTTTGGAAAACCTGGAAGGGATCAAGGATTTTGCATCAACCCATGATTTGAAAGTGCATATGGATGGAGCGCGAATCTTCAATGCACAGGTCGCCACCGGAATTTCTGTAAAGACTTACGCAAGTTATGCAGATACCATTACCTTCTGTCTCTCCAAAGGATTGGGCTGTCCGGTTGGAAGTATGCTCTGTGGTGACGAGGAGTTTATCAACAAAGCACTCACGATCCGAAAAATGCTGGGCGGAGGAATGCGGCAAACCGGTGTGCTTGCAGCAGCCGGGCTCTATGCACTTGAAAATCATGTGGATCGTTTGGCAGATGACCATGCTCATGCGAAAGCCCTGGCAGATGCCTTGGTGAAAGGCGGTTGGGCTGAGGTCGATACAGAGGGAGTTCAGACCAATATTGTCTTCTTCCGTGTTCCATCGATGCAGAGTACTGAAGTGGTAAGCCAACTGGCTAAACAGGGAATCTTGGCAAATACTGAAGGTGATATGGTTCGGCTTGTGACCAATCTGGATTTGCATGATGAAGACATTACCAAGCTTTGTACCATGTTGGAGAACTTCCAGATCGAGGCAGAAGCATGAAAACAACCCTCATCTGCTTCTCAGGAACAGGAAACAGTTACTATATTGCACAGAAACTATGCAGCGAGCTTGAAGATTGCCAAGTATTGATGATTCCTTCCTTGATGGAAACACCAACCTTCACCATCACTGAACAGGTAGGGTTTGTTTTTCCTGTCTATAAGGGTTTTCCACCCAACCTCGTCCCTCACTTTATTGAGGAAGTATTCCAGAAGCAAGATCTCTCGCCATTGAAATACCTCTTCCTGGTAACCACTCGCTATCTCTTCCAGGCATATACCTTCCAGGCGATGGAAGTCCTGCTCAAGGAAGCAGGAGCAGTGGTAAGTTATGCCAACCATATTGTAATGCCAGATGGCTATATCCCCTTGCTCAGTGCTCCAAGCGAAGAGAAGATTGAGGAACTCTATGCAAAAGCTGACCTAAAGGTGGCAGAAATTGCAAAGGATATCAGAGAGGAGGTTATCAGACCACCTCACAGACCTCCCCTCTCTCGCTTTGCGATCAACCATGTCATGATCCCTATCCATCGTGCATTCATGGACACAGCGCTCGATTTCGCTGTCACCGATGCGTGTACCTCATGCGGCCTCTGTTACAGGATGTGCCCATCTGCAAACATCGAGATGAAGGATGGAAAACCTGTCTTTGATCGTGCATGTACCGGATGCCTTGGTTGTTACCATCGCTGTCCTGAACATGCTATCGTATTCAAAACCAAAAAAGTCCGTGAGGGGTATTACCCCAACCCACGTTCAGGCTATCAAGTGGAGTACCGTTCGTAATGGATTCATTGTTTGACCAAATCACTGATCGTCGTTCCTCCTTGTCCGTCAAGTGGAACAAGGAAGTCATAGCATCGATGTGTGGAAACCCTGAAGCAGAACCTTTTTGGGTTGCTGATATGGACTTTCCTGTAGCCCCGGAAGTATCCAGGCAGGCTCAAGTGCTTGCTGAACATGCAATCTACGGATATCCCTACGCACCAGAGCAGAAGACAGCCTTTCTTGAATGGGCAAAGCTTTGGCATCAGATGGATTTGTCGCAAAACCAGGTGGTACTCAGCCAAGGGGTCCTGAACAGTATTGCCATCCTTCTTGATCTTCTCACTGAAGAGAAGGATGAAATCATTGTACCTTTCCCTTCTTACCAACCGTTTGTGACCATGGTAAACAACCTAGGAAGGACCTTGAGTCCTTGGCCGCTTTCTTACGATGAACACCTCCACCAGTTCTCTCCTGATTGGGATGCATTTGAGAAACTCTGCAACACGGCAAAGATCCTTATCTTCTGCAGCCCACATAATCCCTCTGGCCTTGTATTCAGCGAAGCTGAGCTTACCAAACTGTGCACCATCGCGAAGAAACACGGTGTGACTATCATCAGTGATGAGATTCACGCAGATCTTCGCTTTACCTCTTTTGTGAGTCTTCTTGAGGTAGGCAAGAAAACCGGGTGTGTGAGCATTGCATGCATGGCTCCCTCCAAGACATTCAATATGGCTGGAGAACACTACTCAATCACCCTGTTCAATGACCCAAGCCTGAAGAAGGCTTATGAGAAGCGACTTCAGCAACTCTTCCTTACAGGCAATTCCTTCTTCGCTACCACATTGGCTACCGCTGCCTACCAAAGTGGAGAAACATGGCTGAGGGAGTTGCTTGCCTATTTGCAGGACAACATTGCCTACATCGATGAGACATTGCAGAGACATGTCCCGGAGATTGTATGTATCCAGCCAAAAGCCTCATTCATTACCCTGCTTGACTGTTCTGCCTTGCTCCCCTTGGTCGAGAAGGACAGGGATGCACACCCAGAGCTCTATGACAGCAAGAAAAGTCCTGGAGGAGGATTGCTGTCCAGATTCTTCGGCCAGCGTGCAAAAGTTGCTTTCAATGATGGTACGTGGTTTGGAGGAGAAGAGTACCGAAGGTTTGTGAGGATCAACTTCGGAACGCAACGGATTCGTCTTGAACAGGCAATGGAGAGGATCATCAGAGCGGTGGAAGTACTGAGAAATACCTACGGGAGTTGAGCAGCCAAACCCTTTGCCAAAAACCTGATTCCTTTCTCATCAGGATGGATGAACCCATCATCGTATGCATCACGAAGGGAGAGGGAGAGACCGTTCGCCACACGAATATTGGGAAAGCAGTAGGTTGCATACTCTATAGTCTTCTGCATCTCAGCAAAGCTTCCCATCTTCTGTGTATGCTGGATATCCGCTCTCCAAAGTGGGGTGAGGACAGTGACGGGCACCGAGGGGTAGAATTTCCTGATTCTCCCCAGCAAGGCAAACATCTCCCCTCGCAAATCTGCAAGGTTCTCACGAATTGACCAATCATTGGTGCCGAGAGCCACAAGTATGTCATGGATGGGAATATCCAGCATCTGGATAAGTTTTGGGTTCACCAAAGCGCCTGCAAGCCCTTGATTGATGACCTGTACTCCCTTGAGTGAGGAGAGCCTCTCACATAATGCCAGAGAGGGATGGTGAACCCCTACCCCCTGGACGATCGAATCCCCGATGCAAAGCAATGTCTTCTTTTTCTTTTCAATAGGCTGTACGTCGCCTTCTATACAAAACCCCACCCGATGATGCATGGGAAGATAGAGACTTACCGTATTTCCTTTTTCAATGGAGACCTGGTCACTCTGCAAAGGGAGATGGATCATATCCTTACCTTCGTACAAGAGGTCGATGGTCTCAGATAGGTCCAGCTGCCTGGGATAGAGAGACGCAAAATCAACAACTTGCTCCCCTTTTCTGGGAAGAAGAGACTGACTATAACGCTTCAGGTGCACCGTCACATCTGTAAGGGTGTGAAAACGTAGGCAGACCGATGCACTGGTTCCTGCCATCGCACGATACAGTGGGTGGGAGTTGTATCCCATCTCCTGTTCTTCTGAGAAACGGAGAGCACAATAATACCCATCCTCAAGAAGTTCAACCGATAATGCATTATGTGTCAGGGCGAATATGTTCTCTTTAGAAGTCGAGCAATGTTCGGCTGCCATATATCTCTTCCCAGTTTTCTGAAAAATCGTGGACTGCCCTGGTAATGGAAGGCATGTGGAGTCCGGTCTGCAACAGTGAGTAAGGAACAGTACAACAGCTTGCCCCACTGGCATAGCTGGTGGTTATCTCACTGAGATTCTTGAAACTCGCTGCGAGCACCTGGCAATTGGTACTGTTTGCCCAGAGAAGACTGCTGAGTTCCTTGATGACCTTCGCTGCATCGATATCAATGTTCAACATCCTATTGTAGTAGACAGCAAGATAGCGTGCCCCAGAGAGCATCGCCAATATACCTTGCATGGTTGTATAGATTGCGGTGGCGGTAATATTTACCTGACGAGATGCTAGAATCTTAATGGCTTTCAAGCCTTCTTCAGTCACAGGAATCTTTATGAATGTATTCCTGCCCAGGATTGAAAGAATTTTCTCTGCCTCGGCAATGATGTGCTCTGCATCGTGGGCAACCACCTGTACATGAAGGCTTCTCTCTTCCCCAATAAGATCACGGATCTGATGCATATGGGCAAAGAAATCTATCTTGCCCTCTGCCTTGATGATGGAAGGGTTGGAGGTAACCCCATCAATGGGGTATGTTTCCAAACCTTTCCTGATCTCTTCCAAATTAGCTGTATCAAGCATGAGTTCCATACTGTACCTCGCTCCTTATCATGCCATAAAACGGTGATGAGAGGAAAGCTTAATCGCTGAGCTTTTTCTCACGGTATTGTTGTGGTGTCATGTGATGTTTGCGCTTGAAGAGGCTATAGAATCGATGTATTGATGAGAAACCACACTGTTGGGCAATGGAAGTTATACTCTCCTTTGAGTGAGTGAGCAGAAGAGCTGCCCTGGAAAGCTTCTCTGCAGTTATCTCCTCCCAGATGGTGGTACCACGTACTGAGCGGAAGCGCATTTCCAAGGAACGCCTGCAAATGGTGGCCTGACGAGCAACCTCACTCGCTTGCAACCCACCAGTGGCCTCTGCCTTGATCAGCTGCATCGCCTTTGCCACCTGTTCATCTTCGCAGAAGAACAGACGGGTACTCTCCCTCTCCATTACCGGCCCTGGAGCGATACGACGTATATGAACCCCGCTCACCTTATCGTTGAGCAGGGAGTCGAGCATTGCAGAAGCTTGGTACCCGATAGTCTCACAATCGGGCTGGATGCTTGAGATGGAAGGACTAGCCAGCTCACAGAGTAACGTCTCATTGTCAACGCCCAGCACCATAATCTCCTCAGGTATGGCTATTCCCAATCGTTGACACACGAGTTCCACTTTCATCGCAGAGAGATCATTGCAACAAAAAATACTACAGGGTTTTGGAAGCTCAGTCAGCCACGCTTCCAGGTCCTCATCTGAATCATAGAGATGCCTCCACCAGGAAAGAGAGCGGGAGAAACTCGGCATCACCTCAGGACTGGAGGAGGTTGCACTACAGAATCCAATGAATCGCTCTCGTGCCCAATGCACCTGTTCTACACCACACCAGGCAAGATGCTGACTTCCCAATTTTTTCAGGTATACACCGGCACTTACCCCCGTTTGGTAGTCATCATTTCTGACTTGACTGAAAAGCTTCAGTGAGGTGGCCCCAGCGATATCGACCACTGGAATACCAAGTGATGCACAGAACCTGGCATCCTCATCATCCTCAATTCGGGCGATCAGGGCATCACAGGAGAGAAGCGCTTCCTTGTCGAGTGAGAAAAACCAAGGGCCTTGTCCACGTACCTGCCAGTCAAACTTGGTACGGGCATACTGTACCACCCCATTTGCAACGGCCATATCATAACCATCTTGGAATCGTAGCTTCAAACCTATCTGTATCATGGTATCCACTCTATCACAAAATGCGCATTTTGATAGTATCTTTTCGCATATAAAGCATTGCTATCTCACATAAACGCGATAAGGTATACATATTAGGAGGAGTACTATGCAACTACCTACACGAACTATTGCGAGCACCAAAGCAGAGATACCCATCATAGGCGTGGGAACCTTTGGTTCTGACCACATTTCCAGTAGCGAGATGGCTGAAGCAGTACGAACTGCCTTGCGTCTAGGTTACCGAAACATTGACTGCGCAAGCGTATACAACAATGAGAAAGAGATTGGAGAAGTTCTGAAATCCTGTGGCATCAAGCGGGAAGAACTCTGGATCACCAGCAAGGTATGGAATGATTCCCATGGACGGGATAATGTGATTGCATCTGCAAAGCAGTCACTGAAAGACCTGCAACTGGACTATCTTGACCTGTATCTTGTGCACTGGCCGTTTCCGAATTTCCATCCACCACACTGTGATGTAACCAGTCGCAGTCCTGATGCGAGACCCTACATTCATGAGGAGTTCATGGAAACATGGTCTGCCATGGAGGAACTGGTGACCATGGGCCTCGTCCGGCATATTGGCACCAGCAATATGACCAAGGCAAAGATGGAATTATTGCTTGCCTCCTGCAATATCAGGCCTGCCTTCAATGAGATGGAGCTCCATCCCTGCTTCCAGCAGCCCGAATTGCTCTCATATATCAAGCAGGAGGGAATTATTCCCATTGGGTACAGTCCCTTGGGATCTCCAAACAGGCCCGAGAGGGATACAACTCCAGAGGATGTCATTGATATGCAGCATCCGCTTGTTGTAGAGATTGCAAGGAGGCACAACTGCCACCCCGCTGCAATCTGTCTCAAGTGGGCACAGGCTAATGGGATTATCCCCATTCCCCTGTCCACGAAGGAAAGGAACCTAAGGAGCAATCTGGAGAGTGTCCTTACTGATCCACTCACTGAGGAGGAAGTACTCACCCTCAAGGATGCAGATTGCAATAATCGCTTGATCAAGGGACAGGTCTTCCTTTGGGAGGGGGCTGAATCTTGGCATGACCTTTGGGATGAGGATGGAACCATTCCCTGCCCAGAAAGATACCGATAAGGAGAAAACTGATGGAAAAGAAGATGATGAAGGGAGCAAAGCTTCCAGGAAACAGTACAGTAGCATTTGGTGAGTTTGAGATTCCCAAGCCGGGGTATGGACAGGTACTGGTTAAGACCAAGTGCAGTACCATATGCGGTAGTGATATCAGGGCAATTTATCGTGAACACCTCGGGAAAGGACCTGAAGGATACCAGAATGTCATCGCAGGACACGAGCCTTGTGGCCAGATTGTTGAAGAAGGAGAAGGCTTGAAGCGGTTCAAGAAAGGGGACCGTGTAGTGGTCTACCACATCAGCGGATGTGGAGTCTGCCATGAATGCCGCCAGGGCTATATGATCAGCTGCACAAGTGACAAGAGAGCAGCCTATGGTTGGCAGAGGGATGGGGGCATGGCTGAATACATGCTTTGTGATGAGAAAGACCTCGTCTATCTCCCAGATGAGTTGACCTATGCAGACGGAGCCCAGGTTGCATGTGGTTTCGGCACGGTCTATGAAGCGATCGAGAAAGTCGGTGTTAGTGGCAATGATGCAGTGCTGGTTGTAGGTCTTGGCCCAGTTGGACTGGCTGCCTTGATGCTTGCAAAGGCAATGGGTGCAAACAAACTCATCGGCATCGAGTCCCAGAGTGCACGTATCGAACTTGCAAAGAAGCTCGGCCTTGTAGACCATGTATTTACTCCTTCAGAAGACAATGTGGCACAGATTAAGGCTCTTACAGGAGGCAACGGTGTCGAGCGCGCTTTTGATTGTTCAGCTAGTGATGCCGGTCGTGCAACTGCGATCAGGGCAACGCGAAAATGGGGCAAGATTGCACTTGTTGGAGAAGGTGGTACGGTACACTTCAATCCAAGTGAGGATATGCTTCATGACCAGAAAACCGTGTATGGTAGCTGGGTAACCAGTATCTGGAAAATGGAAGATCTTGTGGAGCGTTTGGTTCGTTGGGGTATCCACCCTGAAGAGCTCATCACCCACCGCTTCCCGCTTGAGAAAGCTGATGAGGCATATGCCTTGATGGCAAGTGGAGCATGTGGAAAGGTTGCTGTTTGTTTTGACGAGGAGCTTCCTAACTAAAGACCCGATTGAACCGTGGGGAGTGCTCGTTGAAAGCCACTATTGACTTATCATCGGTCACTACCCCACCGTTGTCTTCCATCACACAGATGGTTGGTTCAATTACGACGGTGGAAGGGAATCCCTGCAAATCACCATCAAGGCGACGGATCAGGAGTTGGGCAGCCGTCTCCCCCATCTGGTCGAGAGGCTGGGAAACTGCATAGTGGCAGAATTTGAGCAGTGGTGCATAGTAGAGATAGTCGAACGTGGAGAATACCACCTTTGAACGGATCTCCCTGGAAGCTTTGCTCATCAGATAGCTTGTTGCACCGATATGCACCATATCATTTACCACAAAGAAGGTATCAGGGCATTTCGGCATCGTCAAAGCATTTTCCATGAGAGTATATCCAGCCTTCTGGGTCATTCCTCCCAGTAGGATAAAATCAGGATCGACTTCCAGCTGGTTGTCATGCATTGCATCCAAGAACCCATGGAGACGCTCAACCGATGTATGGACATGATTGTCTCCACCTAGGAATCCTATATTGGTTTTCCCTTCCCTTATCAGTGCACAGGTCACATCGTATGCACCTTTGCGGTTGTCGGTAAGGACCACATCACAACGCAAGCCTTCAATTTTTCGGTCGAGCATGACCAAGGGAATATTTGCGATTGCAGGGGAGGCAAAATGTGCACCAACATCACCGACTGGAATAACGAGAAGTGCATCAACATTACGTTCAAGCAGGAAAGCAAGTTTACGCTTCTCCTCCTGCACTGAATTCTCAGAACTACAGAGCAACAGGGCATACCCAAGTGGGCCAAGCAATTTTTCCAGTTGCTCGACTATCTCGGTGAAGAAGGTATTCGAAATCTCTGGGACGATGATCCCGATACTCTTGGTTACCCTGAGTTTCAGGGAGCGTGCTACCGCATTACGCTGATAGTGCAGCATATTGACAGCGGAAAGCACTTTCCTTTCCGTCTCTGGATTCACCACCCCGAGATTGTTCAGAACTCTACTGACAGTGGCAATGGAGACGCCAGCAAGATTCGCGACATCCTTGATTGTTGCTGCTTCTCGTTTGCCCATGTACCAACCTACCTATGCGCGGCGTGCGTATTTCTTCATGTCGAAGTAGACCGCGATGATAATGATAAAGCCTTTTACCAATTGCTGGTAGTAGCTGTCAACACCAAGGAAGGACATTCCGTAGTTGATCAAACCCATGGTAAAGACACCGACCATCATTCCACTGACTTTACCAACGCCACCATTCTGTGAGACACCACCAACGGTAACTGCAGCAATGGCATCCAGCTCCATACCGTTTGCGGTAAGCGAGTTTGCCAGGCCGAGTCGACTTGCCAAAAGGGTACCCGCTGTACCATAGAGCAAACCTGCATAGAAGTATACCATCATAAGGTCGCGTTCCACATTGATTCCACTCACCCTTGCTGCCTGTGCATTACCACCGATTGCATAGAAGTGTGTTCCCTGGCGGGTATGCTTGAGCAATATCCAGACAACCAGTGCTGCAATGGCAACATAGATGATGAGATTGGGATCAGGACCAACACTTCCCTGGCTGATGTTCTTGAAGTTCTGGTTCAGGGAACCAACAACGGCTGCCTTGGTATAGATGAGCTGCAAGCCCTTTGCTATGGACATGGAACCCAGTGTTGCAATAAAGGGAGGAAGTTTTCCATAAGCAATCAAGTACCCGTTGAAAAGACCAAACAGACCACCGGCGGCAACGGCTGCTACGATGGGGACGATAAGAGGAAACGTTTGGCCTGCATAGATAGCAGAACTGTAATCCGGATTCTGTGCAAAGGAAGCCGCGACACTTGCAGTCAGACAGACGACATATCCAATGGAAAGGTCGATTCCCTTGGTGATGATGATCATACCAACACCCAGGGCTGCAAAAGATCTGACCGATTCAGCAATCAGGAGATTCCTGATACTGCTCCACCGCAGTGCTTGCCCGTTGGTCAGAATGGAAAGCAGTAGCAACAATCCAACGAAGGTGACCCAGGTTGTATATTGTGAGGCAACTTTTTTGCTGTCGTTAAGTAGTTTTTTCATTTCCATGGTAGGTTTTTCTCCCTCTCTCTTACATGAACTTCGTTGCTAGACGCATGATATTCTCTTGGGTGCACTCAGACTTGTCCAACACGCCGGTACATTTCCCAGAACAAAGAACCATTACCCTGTGGGACATTCCAATCAATTCCGGCATTTCTGAGGAAACCATGATAATGGCCTTTCCCTGCTCAACCAGTTGCCCCATAATCTGGTAGATTTCATATTTAGCCCCAACATCAATACCCCTCGTCGGTTCATCCATGATCAGGATATCCGGCAAGGTCATCAACCATCGACTGATGATAACCTTCTGCTGATTACCTCCTGAGAGGTTCTGGATCAATGTCTCCATGGTAGGAGTCTTGGTCCTGAGTGCCTTATTGTATCGAACAGACTCTTCTTTCATCTCCTTGTGCTTAAGGAGGTGCAACTTGTTCAGATACTCTTTCAAGGAGGCAATCGAAGTGTTGTTTGATATATTCATCAAGGGGAAAATGCCACTGCCTCTTCTATCCTCGGTAATCATCCCGATGCCATGTTCGATGGCTTTTCGGGGGGTCATGTTCAGGATCTCATCCCCATCAACATAAATCTTTCCTTCCTTGGTTGCACGCACACCGAAGATGGCTTCCATCAATTCTGTACGTTGTGCCCCCATAAGTCCACCAATGCCAAGGATTTCCCCACGATGCACCTCAAATGATACATCCTGGAAACTTCTGGGATTGGGTGAACTCAGATTCTCCACCTTTAACAGGACCTCTCCCACATTACTCTTGAACTCAGGGAATCGAAGCTTTGCATCACGACCAACCATAAGAGAGATAAGTTTCTCGTTGGTCATATCTGCTACATCATAACTTCCGATCATCTGGCCATCACGCATGACACTCACTTCATCAGCTATGGTAAAAATTTCTTCCATCTTATGGGAGATATAGATAACTGCTACATTCTGCTCCCTCAGTTGGTTGATGATCTTGAAGAGGTGCTTGACCTCGTTATCCGTAAGTGAGCTGGTAGGTTCATCCATGACAACCACTGAGGCATTGTAACTGACCGCCTTGGCGATCTCACAGGTCTGCTGCATGGAGATGGATAGAGAACCGATGCGAACCTCTGGTTTCACATTGATCTCCAGGTCCTTGAGCAGATGCCTGGTATCCTCATTCATTTTCTTGTGATCGATCAAACCAAACTTATTCAGTGGCTCACGGCCAAGGAACAGATTCTCTGCTACCGAGCGCTCAGGAACATTGCTGAGCTCCTGGTGAATCATCGACACTCCCTGGTTGAGCGCATCATGGGAGTCCTTGAATCGGTGCTCCTTTCCATTGAGTTTGATAATCCCACTATCTTCCTGGTAAATACCGAACAAACACTTCATCAACGTCGATTTGCCTGCACCATTCTCACCCATCAAGGCGTGTACTGTTCCTGGCTTTACCCGGAGCGTTACTCCATCGAGGGCTTTCACACCAGGGAAGGTTTTGGTAATTCCTTCCATTTCCAGGGCAAATGTTGTGTCCATCTGTCTTCCTCTTCCCATATTTTGCAATCGTCGTTCATAAAGTGTCTCCTACTGCTGATGGCAGCAGGAGACAATCTTGTCTTACATCAGGTCTTTGTAATTCTCTTTGGTGATCGGCTTGAAAGGAACCAGATAGCACTGGGAAATGACAGCTGGGTCATTTGCAGGTGCTTCACTGATGACTTCCTTGGCAGGCTCGATTCCCCAAGCGGTTACGCCCTGTGCAGTGCCTTTGGTAGCCATTGCAAGAGCAAGCTCGAATGCGGTGCTGCTCTGTCCAACTGAGTCCTGCAGAACGGTAGCATACAGCTTGTCCTGATCCATGGAGTTCAGTGCATCGGCAGTTGCATCGATACCGAGAACAGGGACGCTCAGGATGGTACCATCGCTGGCATCGTTGTCAACCAAACCGTTGGTAACCAAGGATTCAACTGCACCAAGAGCCATGCCGTCGTTCTGTGCAACCACGAGGTTGAACTTGCCACTGTGTGCTGCAAGCCAGGTGTCCATCTTTTCCTGAGCCTTGTCTGGAGTCCAGTCAGCAGTGTCCTTCGCAACGAAGTTCACGGTATAACCAAGGCTTTCGAGGGTATCGACAAAACCAGCTTCACGACTGATCTGAGCAGGGTGGCCAAGCTGTCCCTGCAAGTACAGGATATTCAACTCTTTACCAGGAGCCTTGTCAGGATACTGGGTGAAGTAGTCGTCAACAATCTGTGCCTGGTACTGACCAGCAACCAACTCAGGGGAGGAAGCAAGGTAGAAATCCTTACCTACCTTCAGAGCATCAACAGAAGGCTGGATGTTGGAGAAGGCAGCGCCACCACCAACAGCCTGGATCTGCTGTGCCATCTGCTCAGTTACACTGGTGTCCTGAGGAATGATCACAAAATACTTGTATCCCTGGGTGATCAAGGTGTTGAGCTGGTCGAGCTGACGAGCCACGTCACCCTGCGCATCCTGCAGGTTCAATTCAACGCCGTTCTCTTCTGCAAGCTTGCGAAGATTGTCAGCATAGTCCTTAACAAACTGTTCGTTCAGATTTCTGATAAGAGCACCGATCTTTACCGTATCATCGGCTGCTTCTTTTCCGCCCTGTGCGAAAAGACCAGTACAGACAAGTGCCAGTACCAACAAAATAGCTACAGTCTTCTTCATAAAAACTCCTTTTGAGTAATTCCAGGATTCGCCTCCTGGCAAGCGTGATATTCACAATAGGCATCCATCGCTGATGGACAACCCCTATTGCCTGTGTCTTATGTATCTTCACATCGGAAAATCCATTTGTCAATGAAAAAATGTAAACGTTTACAGGTTTTTCTACTTTGTATAGCTTATAGTATGTTTTTAAGTATAATTATACACCTACAGCTAAGTGTAAACCTTTACAATCCACCCGATGTGAACGAATGATTCATTGAAATTGGCTGGTATGTTTCCTTGCAATATCGATATATTTGGATTGGTACAGAGTATTTATCCTGCTCTCTTTTTGTATGGAGCAGTATCAAATTCCCAAGAAAATTGGTGGAATTTTTTTCATGATTACTGCATAGTAATAACCATGGCATACACTGAATACGGAAATACTTGGTGGGGCGATCGATGGCTCGACTCCCTTACACAAATCGACTACTCAAACAGGCTCCCCAGAGGGAAGCGATATGCTCGTAATGGCTCGGTTCGTTCCATTACAATCGACAGAGGTAATGTAACCGCACGGGTGCAAGGAACAAGAGCTACTCCCTATAAGGTAAGCGTTGGAATCAGCCAATATACGAAAGCAGACAACAAGAGACTGATCGATCTTATCAGGGAGAATCCATATTATCTGGGAAGCCTGCAAACGGGAGAACTCCCCCCAGAACTTGAACAAGAGTGTATGGATATCGGTATTAAGTTGTTCCCGCAATCATGGAAGGATTTGGGGATGCAGTGCAGCTGCCCTGACTGGGCCGTTCCCTGCAAGCACTTGGCTGCAGTCATCTACATGATTGCCAATGAGATTGACAAGGACCCTTTTCTCATTTTCCGCCTCCATGGCCTGGATGTACAGTCATTGTTTTTGAGTTCCGGGGGTTCTATCGGGGATCAGATACCAACCTTGGATTCTCTTACCCTAAGCACTTGGAAGGGTAGCTCAACTGAATTGGGTGAGCTGGACCTACAGTTGATCCCAGACATGAAACCTGTTCTGCAACGTGTCCTAACGGAGAATCCGCTCTTTTCCCCTCAACATGACTTCAAGCGAGACTATCTCTCATATATTTCAAACCTTGCAAAACAGACCACAAAGTTTGTCAATCAGCTGGAGATTTCCCAACAGATTCCGAGCATCCTCTATGATGAATGCAAGATCACCTACCATGGACAAACGATGCAAGGAGTTTTTACACAGGAAAAAAACAAGCTTGCCTTTTCATCACAAGAGATGGATGGGTGTCTCTCCTATCTCCAATCCTTTCCCATTGGTTCAACAGAGGACTACCCTCCAGTCCTTTCACTCCTGCTCTTTGCACACAACTTTGCGCTTCGACTTCTGCAGACCCATGGTGCCATCCCCAGACTGTTGGATCTTGGCAAAGACCAATACATCCTTCACTGGATTCCTGCCTATTTCAATCCTGAGATCAAGGCCATAACAGATTCCCTCGCAGCTAGGTTGCAGGATAGGGATCTAGTCTTCATTGATTCAAAACCAGCAGACAAGCTCCAACAAATCTTTCTCTTGGTGTCATTATTTGTCCGCTCCTATAGCGACCTATTAGTGGATGCTGCAAATATCCCAGAAACTGACGAGCATGCATTATTCTTTGCAGGAACACCCTATAAAATCAGGACCCTTGCTCAGAGAGGGAATCCCCTTGCCATCCATCACTGGCTTGGAAGACTAATGCTCACCACCTGCTCTCATCGTCCCGTCCTTTGGATGAAGGAAACAGCAAAGGATACCTTCCAGTGTACCATCCAAGTCAAAGAGGAGGATAAGGATCCGATTGACCTCTCGTCATTTCTTTCAGAAAACACAGAGACGGCTGCAATTCTTCAGGATCTCAGTTATCTGGGAACCTACTTCAACCCCATCCAGAAAGCATTGATGGCACGAGGTAGTACTACAGTTACTGGTGATGAATTTCTCGATGCTTGGTTCAATGCCCTCCCAGCTTTGAAAGCACTTGGGGTCAGTATGATTATCCCCAGAAGCTTGCAAAAAACGCTCTCTCCACGTGTTTCTGTTCGCATGAGTACCTCCAGTGGAGGATCTGCTGAGAGTTTTCTTGCCTTACGGGATCTCTTGGATGTTTCATGGACTATTGTTTTAGGAGAGGATTCAATCGACCCAGAAACGTTGCAATCCATGTTGGAACAAGGGAGAAAGTATGTTGCTTTCAAGGATCAATATGTATTGCTCGATGAAAAGGAGATTGGAAGAATCAACCGTAGACTGGAGAAAGCCATCAAACTCTCCCCTCTCGACCTTTTGAAGGCACATTTGTTGGGCACCTATGATGAACAGCCGGTGATGATGGAAAAAGGTGTACAGGAGCTATTCAGCTCCCTCTTGCAGATTACACCCACACCAGTACCATCTGAAGTCAATGCTTTATTGCGGCCCTATCAGGAGCGAGGATTTCAGTGGTTGATGCATAACCATGCAATCGGATTGGGTTCACTCTTGGCTGATGATATGGGGTTAGGCAAGACAATACAGGTCATTACATTCTTGGTCGCCCTGAAAAACAAGAACATCATCACACAGAAAAAGCCAGTGTTGATTGTTGTTCCTGCCTCTCTGATGACTAACTGGGAACATGAGATATCGCGCTTTGCCCCTTCTCTCTCAACCTTTGTCTATCATGGGCAAAACCGACAGTTTGAGAAGGAAAGCGACTGCATCATTACCACCTATGCTACAGTGAGAAGAGATAGTGAACTCTTACAGAAAACCCGCTTCTCGGTGACCATCCTTGATGAGGCACAGGCAATCAAGAATAGGGACTCAGCCCAAGCAAAGTCTGTCAGCAAGCTGAAGAGCGATCACACTATCGCCATGACCGGTACACCTGTGGAAAACCGAATGCTTGACTACTGGAGCATCATAGATTGTGTCATGAAGGGATACCTAGGCAATCAGACAAGCTTCAAGACCCATTTTGCCATACCCATTGAGCGGTATCATGATCAATCTGCCTTGAAGGCATTCCGCTCCCTTACAAAGCCATTGATGCTTCGTCGAGTCAAAACTGATACCTCAATTATCAACGACCTACCAGAGAAGCTGGTACTTGAAAGATACGCAAATCTATCCTTGGAGCAAAAAGTGCTATACAAGGGAATTGTGGAGCAGACAGAGAAAACCCTGCAAGGTGCTGATGGAATTGAAAAAAAGGGCGCGGTATTCAAGTTAATGACAGCCCTCAAACAGGTCTGTTGCCACCCTGCCCTTTACTGCGACACCAGTAATAAGGAATCAGGGAATTCCGGAAAAACTACCCTCTTGATGGACCTGCTTGAGTCAATTCATCAGAGAAATGAGAAAGTGTTGGTTTTCACCCAATACGCCCAAATGGGGTTCCTGCTTCAAGAGTTGTTGAAAGAATCATTTTCACTGGAGGCTCCCTTCCTGCACGGAGGTTCTTCCAGGGCACAGCGTGATGCAATGGTGAAGCAATTCCAATCTGATCCTGAATGCTGGCTGATGCTTCTCTCAATTCGGGCAGGCGGCACTGGGCTGAACCTTACATCAGCAAGCCATGTGATTCACTATGATCTATGGTGGAATCCAGCTGTGGAGAACCAAGCAACTGACCGCGCGTTCAGGATCGGGCAAGACAAACAGGTAACTGTCCACCGGCTTATCACAGAAGGGACCTTTGAGGAACGCATCAACGATATGCTCACTTCCAAAAAAGATTTGGCTGACAGTGTTGTATCGGCAGGGGAGAATTGGATAACAGAGCTCTCAACTGAACAGCTGAAGGAACTCATAGAATTAAGGGAGAGCCATACTGAGACAGCCCCCCGTTAAGGAAGGGCTGGCTTTGTCTGATGCTCTTTGTGTTACGGTTTGAAGATCTTAACCTTCTGCTCCCGCTTGATCCGGTCACGTCCCTCTTGCAGGCTTTCCAGTTCACCGGTAGCCCAGGCCTGGACAACCAAGTTACCCAATGCTGTTGCTTCCACCGGTCCTGCGTATACAGGAAGACCGGTTTCAGTGGCTGCCCACTGGTCGAGAATCTCGTTTTTACAGCCTCCACCAATGATGTGCAGAGCTGTAAATTTTTTGCCAATCACTGATTCAAGGTCGCTGATTGCCTTCGCATAGGCTTTGGCAAGTCCTCGATAGATGGCAACCATGTACTCACCATGGCTGGAAGGAGCGGGAAGATCATGCTCCCTGCACCAGGCATCAATCCTGTCAGTCATCAGATTGTCATGGCTATTGGGCTTGAGGAACCGGGTATCAGCTGGATCGATGTATCCTTGATAGTCCGTGCAGCGAAGAGTTTCCTCATCAAGCTCTTTCCACTTGATCTCCTGCCCTTCCCTTTCCCAGTGCCTCACACACTCCTGTTGTATCCACATCCCCATGATATTCTTGAGGAATCGGATACCACCGCTTGCAGCCACCTCATTGGTAAAGCCACTCTCCATCGAAGCTTGGTCAGTCCGTGGTTCAGAGAGCTCAACTCCCAGAAGTGACCAGGTACCACTGGAGATGTACAGTGGTGTCGCCCCTGCCTCAGCAGGAACAGCAGCGACTGCACTCGCAGTATCATGAGCAGCGCTTGCAATTACGACCACCTCGGAGGATGACCCCACTTCGTGGGCAACATCTGTGGTCAAGCTTCCCAATACAGTACCGCTGTCAACAATCTCCCCGAACAAGGAACGCTCAAAACCCATGTCATCGATAAGGTCCCATGCCCATGTTTTTTGCTTTGGATCATACAACTGCGTAGTTGAAGCGTGGGTACGTTCATTCTTCATGATACCCGTCAACCAATAGGCAAGCAGGTCTGGTACCGAGAGGTAATGAGATGCTGCCTTCAAGGCTTCAGGGCGATCACGTTTCATCGCAGCAAGTTGATAGAGGGTATTGAAGGGCTGGAAGGCAATCCCGGTTCTCTCATAGATCCGCATCTTACCACCCAACTGCTTCGAGACCTGCTCGATCAACCCGTCAGTTCTACTGTCACGATAGTGATAGCAAAGGGAGACCAAGCCCCCTTTGTCATCAGTGAGCACATAGTCAACGCCCCAGGTGTCAATGCCGATGGAGGATATTTCACTTCCATACTTGGCAAAAGCCTTCTTCAGTCCCACCTTTATCTCGGCAAACAGGCTTTGGATGTTCCAATAGAACTCCCCCAGTATCTGGTCGTTTTGGGTGACAAACCGATGTACGACTTCAAACTCACCGAGGTCCCCGACGAGAACACGGCCGTTGGAAGCACCTAAGTCGATGGCGATATGCTTCTTCATAATTACTCCTTGATTCGTTTCTTGCAGTTTTCCAAGAGGTAGGCTTCTGCTTCAGCTGACCACAATCCATTGTGCTTATCAACCAGCTTTGCAAGTTCAGCAAACACCTCATTGGTCTTACCCAGCTCAGCAAGGTCGGTCAGTGCTGTGAGGGGGAAGTCAAGATGAGTATACATCATCTTCTTTCCACCAGGGATATTTGGGAGGTTTATCACTGCCTCGGGAACTGCTGAGAGCCCTCCGATATGGGTTACCATTGCTGCAGGGTTGATCAACCCCTTTTCCATCAGGTGCAACGACTCTCTCATATCATCGGTATTACCACCACTGGTACCCACAATGTGAGTGGAAGCGTAGTGCACGTTGTAGAAGTTCATGCTTGCAGTGAAATCTGTTTTATTTGGACCTGCGAAGAAGTTCAGACAACCATCCTTTGCGAGGATTGCATCGGCCTGCTCTACCAGCATTCTTACAGGAGCCATAACCAGCACATCATCGTAGCCCTTTCCATCAGTGTACTCCATCAAGGTTGCATTCGGGTCACTGTAGTTCTTGGTATTGACGTAGATCAGCTCAACCCCGTTCTGCTTGGCATCCTCAACGCTGTACAGGTCCTGCGCACGTTTGAGGCGTGCATCATCTATGTCGGTAACGACCAGACGACCGGGCTTTCGATCAGGGTTGTGTACTGCATAGTCGATGGCGGAGAGGCCCATAGGGCCGACACCGGCAAGAATTGCCATATTGCCACCCTCGACGATTCCCATCTTATGCTCATACGAACCATTAGTTGTGTGGTACATTGCATGGAAAGTACCAACGACACAGGAAACAGGTTCAGCAAGACTTCCGAGGAAGAAGGCCTCCCCATCGTAAGGAAGCAAGCAATCCAGTTCCATTACCTGATGAGGAATCACGACATAGGTTGCGTCCCCTCCAATGTACTGGAATGAATATCCAGGGGCATCAAGCGTACCCTGGTAATTCAGAGCAGGCTGGATAGAGAAACGTGAACCAACCTTGAACTTATCCTGCCACTTCTTTCCTACCTCAACGATTTCTCCACAGAACTCATGACCCAGCATGATAGGGTTCTTGTCGACGTCATTTGGGACTCTCTTATGGCTTGCACCCTGCTCAGCGGCCTTGTGGTCGCTCATGCAGATACTATTGGTTATCACTTTTGCGAGGATTTCGTCCTCAGCAATCTGGGGAAGTTCAAACTCTTCGAGGCGAAGATCATTCACTCCATACAGACGGATAGCACGTGTTTTCATTTCTATTCTCCTAATTAAGCATGACCTGGCCACCGGTTACGGGAACCGCCTGACCTGTCTCGTAGGTCTGTTCGACTATGTAGAGAAGTGCCTTCATGACGTCCTCTGTGCGACATCCACGATTCATCGGCACCTTCGATTCATAGAACCGTCTTACATCGGCAACACTTTTCGCCCCTGGAACCTTTCCAGCTTCCAGGTACTGCACAAACAACCCTCTCTTCGGGTCCGACCAAAGCGGACCGTCAAGGAAGTTGCCCGGACAGATTGCGTTGACCTTTATGTTATCCTCAACCAGCTCCAGAGCAAAACTCTGTGTAAGTCCGATGGTCCCGAATTTTGCACCTGCATAGGCGCCATTCTTATTGGAACCTTCCAATCCGGACTTACTGGAAATGGCAATAATATCAGTGAAATACGAGGCACTGGGAATATTCTGCAGGGCCATCAGTCTGGAGGCAAACTTTGTGCAGATAAAGAATCCGGTATAGTCAACGTTGGTGACAAACTGGAAATCCTTCAACTCCATGACCTTCACAGAACCGGCACGAAGCACACCTGCATTGGAAACAAACAGATCCAATCCACCAGTCTCCTCAGCTACCTGATTCATCATAGCCTCTACACTCTTCTCATCAGTAACATTGACTGTGAGCGGTTTGGAAACAGTGATGCAGGCTTCCCAGTTCAGCTCATCACTGAGCTTTTTTGCCCCATCTGCATTCATGTCAGCTATATAGACAAAGGCTCCATGCTCAACAAGTGAGCGAACCATGCCCTCCCCAAATCCCTGCGCACCACCGGTGACCAAGGCAACCTTGTCTCGAACGACATCTGCACGACTGAATGTCGGAGGAAGTGTTGGGAGCAAGCTTACCCCTTCAGCCCTGAAGGCCTCATCATAGTTGGTCCCGAGCCCGTACTGCAGGTCCATTCCTGCAATTTCTATTACAGAAGGAAATACCTTTCTCTCTGAAGTGTAGGCATCGAGCAACTTCTTCCAAGCCACGGAAGCCTCTTCAATGCTGGCAAACTCTTTTGGAGATGGCAAGGAAAGGTCCACCTTCTTACCAGTGACACGGTGGATAAACAAACCCTTCTGACCATCAAAGGTCAAGCCACGAAGCACTGGGGGAATCTCAAAGTTAATCTGTTCTGTAAACGTAGTCATTGCTTCTCCTTAGAACTGCTGCACGAGGGAATATGGGTCATGGGCATTCATTTTTCTTCCTAGTGCTGCGTAATGTTTCAACTTCTCTTCGAGAGAAGACCCCGCCATTGGATTTTCAGGATGAAACAGACCAAGCTTATCATCACAGGAAGCGAGCTTCTCATGCGCTACCAGCGCCCAAGCTGCATCAACAAGATGTCTGGCCGTAGGTTCCAACAACTCAGGACAGTTCATACTCTGCCTGCTGCTGTTTATATCGACCCCACTGATCTCCATCAGGTTCCTCTCCCTGGCAAGCTTCTGCAAGCGAAGCATCTGCTCCTTGGTATTGCGTGGAGGCATATAGGTAACCGCAGGAAAACCAATATCCACCAACAGGTCCAACAGCTCTTCCAGGAACTCATCCTCAAACTTCTCGGCCTTCTTATCCCCGGTCACGCTCTCAGCCACATCCCCAAGATAGGCATAGGCTGCAATGGCACCAATACTGTTGGCAAAGGAGACCACTTCACGAACATCCAGACACTCCTCCTTGGAAGGTTGAATGAAGAACCGAGGCAGGAAGGTACTCTTGTAGACTCCCAAGAGATCATACGCATAGTGGGGATTGTCCTTGTCCAACAACCAATCCTGCACCTTTCCAGCAAGGGTTAGGCCCAGGTCCTTCTTGAGGAAATGGACCAGCTTCTCCCCTTTTCCAAACATGGAGATACTCTGGTTTGCCATAGCATAGAGAATATGCCGTTCAGTAACAGAGCCACCTTGGTCAGCTCTGCTTAGAGGGAGAACATCCCTTTCAAAATCAAGGTCGAAGCCATACTGCCCTACCAAGGCCTGCAAAGCCTCGACTTGAGCCTTATTCCTTTCGTTACGTATTTTTTGAACCGGCTGGAGGAACTTGGCAACAGTCGAGATGTGTTGCTTGGGAACCCCGTGGACGCACATATAGGCTATTCCGATGCTGTCCGGATTGTTGAGCTTTCTATCTGCGAGCGGAGTGTCGAGAAAACTTGTTCTCAGCTCAAACCCTACCGTACTGGCGATCCCGATATTCTGAGCTGCTTCCAGCATCTCCAGAGCCGCACCAATACTGTCATGGTCGATACTTCCTACAATACCCAGCCCTGCCTTCCAGGCAGCATAGGCTGCCGCAGAAGGTTCATAAGGACTGAATGAATAGGTGGTATGCACATGATTGTTCACCTCTTCAAGCGCTGTTCTCTTAAGAGAGCCGCCTTGAATCAGGGAACCAATCTCACTACTCGAGGTAAGTCGAGTAGCAAGATCTCTATCATTGATGCTTTTTTCAAGCTGTTTCAAATCCATGGGCTTTCCTTATCAGACGCCGAGTCTGCTTGTCCTGAAGAACTCACCGTCAGTGAAATTGCTCTGGGGGACATAATCGGGAATCGGCAAAATCTGTTCGTGGATGGCATCCAGTACCGAGTACGCCTGTGCAAAGTAGTACTCCTCCATTTCTGCTGGCGGTGTGATCCAGTTCTTTGACCCGACCACAATTGTCGGAGCATCGAGATAGTCAAAGGCAAGCCTGCTTAGATTGGAGCTAACGGTGTGCAGATAACTGCCACGTTCAGAGCTGTCGGTCACGAAGACTGCTCTTCCTGTCTTCTTCACTGATTCGATCAACAACTCATACTTGAGTGGGTTGATCCATCTCAGGTCGATCACCTCTGCCTCAAGCCCCTTCTCGGCAAGCTGTTCTGCTGCCTTGGTTGCAGTATAGAGAGCAGGTCCAAGTGCAATAAGCGTCACATCCTTACCTTCTCTCCTGATCACCGGTTCTCCTTCAGGAATTTCGTAGTAGCCCTCAGGAACTCCTTCCTTCACGAACATCTCGCCAATTCCATAGAGTTTCTGGCTCTCAAAGAATACCACAGGGTCAGTACCACGGAGTGCGTAGTTGAGCATGCCTTTCACATCATACGGTGTTGCAGGATACATTGCCTTCAATCCAGGGACGGAAGCAACCATGCTGGTCCATTCCTGGGAGTGCTGTGCACCATACTTGTTACCAACTGATACACGGAGCACAAGTGGCATCTTCAGGACACCGGCGCTCATAGCCTGCCATTTGGGCATCTGGTTGAATACCTCATCCCCTGCACAACCAAGGAAGTCACAGTACATCAACTCAACAACTGCTCGTCCACCGGCCATTGCGTAGCCTACTCCACTTCCAACAATTGCTGATTCAGCGATCGGGGAGTTGAAGAAACGGGAAGGAGGAAGCAGTTCGGTGAGACCGCGGTAGCAGGCAAATGCCCCACCCCAATCACGATGATCCTCTCCATAAGCAACCATCGTCGGGTCAATGGAGAAGCGATGTGCCATTGCCTCGAAGACAGCGTCACGATACTGGTACTGCTTTGCAGCAGGCAGTTCCTTACCGTTCTCGTCGTAAGCATAGCGACTTCTGCGGGCAATCTGCTTCACCCTTGCATTGTCTTCAAGTTTCTCCAGCAATACCGGTTCGCCATCATCCAACTTCTCAACACTGCCATTGGAGAACATTACGGACTCAACGAATTTTTCATCAACCATGGGACTGAGTACCGGATCAACGGTAATCTCGAGCGTCTTTCTCATCTTCTCTTCAAGTACCGTATCAAACTGGTCAAGCTCTTCCTGACTTACAACCTTGTTTTCAAGGAGATAGTTTCCGTAGGCCACGATTGGATCCTGGTTACGGAATGCTTCCAGCTCTTCCTTCGTTCTGTAGGTCATTGCATCACTGGGGCTATGGCCGCTGTAACGATAGGTGATGGTGTCCATGAACGCTGGACC
>Ga0265294_10002111_pt1 | contig 26275 bp, 25 predicted proteins | sample MunlanPumphouse3_FD_192504 | JGI IMG/M metagenome (GOLD analysis project Ga0265294, IMG submission 192504) | Groundwater microbial communities from a municipal landfill in Southern Ontario, Canada - Pumphouse #3 | ecosystem: Environmental > Aquatic > Deep subsurface > Groundwater | place... | reverse complement strand
AAACGACGGCTATCCTCCTTGCCATCAGCAATTGCACCCAGACGTTGTTCCCAGAGCCCGGTCAGTTCAGGAGAACGAAGCTCCTCAGGAGCAAGACGAACCAACTCCCTTCCCTTGGGAGTGGGAACCAGTTCCTTTCCTTGGCGTTCCACATAGTGGTTCTGTATCAACTTCTCGATGATGTCTGCACGGGTTGCAGGAGTTCCAAGCCCTCCTCCCAGCTGTTTCTTGAGTTTTGCATCCTCAACAAACCGTCCAGCATGTTCCATGGCAGATAGCAGTGTTGCCTCCGTATAACGGGCAGGGGACGGAGTGGAAAGTCTTCTGAGTTTCACACTGGAGATGGTCAGCGGGTCACCCTCCTTCAGGGAGAGCAGGAAGGGACTAGCCTCTTCCTCATCGGTAATAGAAGGCTGGGCACTGCGTTTGCCGATCACACGGGCAACATCTCTCCACCCCTGCTCAACAGGAAGGGTAAGACGGGTCTTGAATCGTGAGCCTTCCACATCAGCGATCAGGGTGGTGGTCCGGTAGGTGTAATCGCTGCTTAGCACTTCAAGGAAGCGAAGCACGATCAACTCCCAGAGGGCGCGCTCCCTGGCGTTCAGCCTGCCAAGATCAACACGTTGTTCGGTGGGGATGATGGCATGGTGGTCGCTCACTTTCAGATCCTGGACAAACCGTTCTTGGTCGACACGATACCCCTGTATCCGGTATGAACTGGCAAGACTGCCAAACGGGGTTGCATCGAGAGCCTGCAGGCGCTTTTCCAGTGTGGATACGATATCACTGGTAATGTAGCGGCTGTCAGTTCTTGGATAGGTCACTATCTTGTGCTGTTCATAGAGGGACTGCAAGGTATCAAGGGTCTCCTTCGCACTGAAATCGAGGAGATTATTTGCATCCCGTTGCAGTTCAGTCAGGTCATAAGCAAGAGGTGGTTGCTCTGAGCGCTCAACTGTTTCCAAGGAAAAGACCTGCCCCGTCTTTCCAGTGAGCTCGGCCTCTTTTTGTTTGGCACTCTTCTCATCATTGATCCTGATCGAGTCCTCAGTTGGGTAATAGGAGGCAGTAAAATCAGTGAAGTCGGCCTTGAGTGTCCAGTAAAACTGACCACTGAATGCCTCTATTTCATCCTCTTTCTGGGTCATCAGGGCAAGAGTTGGGGTTTGTACCCGCCCAGCTGAGAGCTTTGCATCATAGTGACAGGTCAAGGCCCTGGTGACATTCATCCCGATATACCAGTCAGCAGCAGCACGACTTTCCGCTGCTGCATACAAGTCGTCATAGAGTGTTGCATCCTTGAGGTTGCTGAATCCTTCCTTGATTGCCCCTTCAGTCTGGCTGCTGATCCAAAGCCTTTTTGCTGGTCCTTGGTAGTCTGCAAGTTTCATGATCCAACGGGCGACCAACTCGCCTTCCCTACCTGCATCAGTGGCGATGATCACTGAATCAACATCCTTTCGTTGGATGAGTTGCTTGACCACGGAAAACTGTTCCTTGCTCTGTTCGATCACTTCCTGCTTCAAGACTGGGGGCAACATCGGAAGATCCCTCAGTGACCATCTTTTATAGCGGTCACTATAGGCAGCAGGTTGAGCAAGCTCCACCAGGTGTCCTAGTGCCCAGGTTACGATATAGTCATCCCCTTCGCGGTATCCTTTCTCCGATTTCCAACAGTGCAAGACACGTCCGAGTTCCCTTCCGACGCTCGGCTTTTCAGCTAATACCAATTGTTTCAAGATGTACTCCTCCACGAGGCTGACTATATATCCAAGGGATACCTCTGTGCAAGGGAAACCCGAAAGGGGCTTTTGTTGTTCACAATATTTGCTATTAACAACCATTTGACAGAATATCTGTTTTCAGCTACGGTTCTGGAACCAGAACTACATACAATCATCAAGGAAGAAAGCACCATGGCATTTGACATTGCATCATTTTTTGGTTTGAAACCAGCAGGGCCTAAAGAGCCAAAAGTATTGACCGTACTCACCCATCGTTGTCCCCAGAACCATCGTTGTCCAGCTGTAGGAGTCTGCCCTTCCGGTGCCTTGACCCAGAAAGGGTTTGCAGCACCGAAAGTAGACAAAAGGAAATGTACTGATTGCGGAAAATGTACTCGTTACTGCTTTCCCGGAGCCCTGAAGATGAAACGAAAGGAGGGTGCATGATCAAGAAATCCAGAGGATTGCTCCCAGGCCTTTTTATCATCACCATTGCCTATTTTTCCCTGGGTTTTGTTTCCATACTCTTTGCCAACCTTGCCCTTCTTTGCATGGCACTTCCCTTCATCTTGCTTGCAAGGGTTAAGAGGAAGGTATGGTGCCAGCGCTACTGCCCACGGGCAAGCTATCTCAACCAGGTAGGGAAAAAACACAACTGGAGAAAAAACCCTCGGTTCATTACCAGCGGTAAAGCAAAGTACTATATGATTTGGTACTTTGGACTCAATCTGATGTTCATAGCTGGTTCGACAACCCAGATAGCCATGGGAAATATGGAAGCAATGCCGTACATCCGTCTCTTTATAGCTATTCCACTGTTTCCCCTGCCACAGTTGCTGCAGGTAAGTGTACCAAAATTCCTCTTGCATCTCTCCTATCGTTTCTATTCCATGATGCTCAGTACAACGATTCTTGCCAGCATCCTAGCCCTCATCTACCGTCCTCGCCTATGGTGTGCCATCTGCCCGATCGGGACGCTTCAGGATAAGGCCTTGTCTTGGATGAAGGAGTAGCCATAACTACCCTACATAAAGATGGAGTCACACCATATGTTGCATAGCATTGAATTATGTTAGCGTATTGTAACTTGTAACCCATAGCAGACTATCGTTTTACATGCATCGCTATCAGTACAGATATCTCATATTCCTTGACTTGAATTGCAAGTAGGTATATAGTCAGAAGCAACGAAAACGAAGTAAGGAGTCACTATCATGGCTTACAAAATCACAGATGCATGTATTGCATGTGGAACGTGTCTGCCGGAATGTCCTACCGGTGCGATTTCTGAAGGCGACATCTATGTAATTGATGCAGATGCATGCATCGATTGCGGTACTTGCGCTGATGTATGTCCTACCGCTGCTATCATTCAGGAGTAGGATAACAACTTAGACTGAGAGACAGCGTATGTTGCTGTCTCTTTTTTTTTACGTGAGAAGGAACATACATGCAAAGTGAAATAACGACCATTGGTGCCCCTGTAATGCTCATCGGCCTTCTTGTAGGCTTCTTTCTCTGTTTCTATGGATATAAGACCAAGAGCTTGCTTGTTAGGCTCCGCAGTGTCGTCTCAGGATCGATTGTTTTTCTCTTCATTGCCTTGATGAGCTATGGACGGGAGTCCTTCATGCAGGTCCTGCAGGATCCCACCCCCCTCAGATCGCTCTGGAATGTCCTTTTCAATCCTTCTGATTATCGTGGTGTCCTAATCTACCTGGTCTCCTTTGCAACTGGTGGTTTGGTCCTGTTCCTCCTTGCAAGGAAGAAACAGAAGATTGTCGAGCTGGTGGTAGCCCTCTTTACCGCCGTTTCCATGAGCCTTATCATCTTCTTCCTGCTCTTGAGCTTCCTTCCCCTTACCCCTAGTTTTATTGTAACAGCGGTGGCATTGGTCGTCATCCTCTCACTCAGCATTACGCGGTTTGAATCCTACATGGCACTTGAAAGCGCCATCGCAGGTTCCCTGATCGTAGCCTGGTTGCTTTCCCGTTTCTGGTATCTTCAGTTCTGGCTCTTCTTTGCTCTTTGGGCAATCCTTGCCTTCCTTGGCATTCTCAACCAAATGCACATGCTGTCCAGGAAAAAGGAAGCAGAGCATGCATGAACTGTTTCACACTGATTTGACGGTCAGTGAGCTGACAAGTCTGATCAAGCGGACACTCGAGGAAGGTTTCTACGGACTGAAGGTGACAGGAGAAATTTCCAACTTCCGCCCTTCATCAACCGGTCACTGGTTCTTCACTCTCAAGGATGCAAACTCCCAGATCAGCGCAGTTATGTTTAAGGGAAGTACCTGGAAGGTCGATTTCACCCCATCTGAAGGCGATAAGGTCACAGTAACCGGTAACCTGGATGTATATGGAGCACGGGGAACCTACCAGATCAAGTGTGAGAGCATGGAAAAAGCAGGACAGGGAGAGATACTTGCTCTGCTTCAGGCACGCAAGAGACTGTACGCAAGCAAGGGGTACTTCGATGAATCATTGAAAAAGCCCATCCCCAGTCAGCCTCATCGTGTAGGCGTGGTAACCAGTGCAACAGGGGCTGCCCTGCAGGATATTCTCAACGTACTGAACCGTCGTTCTCCGTCCTTGGATGTACTGGTACTTCCTGCAGTTGTACAGGGTGAGAGCAGTGCAGCTTCCATTGCAAACCGAATCATGCAGGCAAACAGCCTACTGCTCTGTGATGTCTTGATCGTTGGACGAGGAGGTGGTTCCCTGGAAGACCTGCTTCCCTTCAGCGAGGAAGTAGTCCTGGAGGCAATGCATGAATCAGAGATACCCATCATCAGTGCAGTAGGACATGAGATAGACTGGGCGCTCTCCGACTATGTTGCAGACCTGAGAGCACCTACCCCTTCTGCTGCAGCCGAGCTGGTAAGCCAGGGCTATCTCGATTTGCGGCAGAACCTGAAATCGCTGCAGGCAGAGATGCAGAAAGCCATGCAGTACCGCCTTACCCTTGCCACCCACCAACTGGGCAAGTTTGATGCGAGACAGATTCATGCAATCATAGATAACAGGGAGTACCTACTGGCCAATGCCAGCCAGAATCTCATCAATGCCGGCCAGCAGAAAGTTCGGGAAAACCAAGCGAGATATGAATCAGCGGCGAGAGAGTTGCAAGCCCTTTCTCCCCTTGCTATACTAGCGCGAGGCTATGCAGCGGTCCAAAGCGAGAGTGGAACGCTCATCAAAAGCAAGGAACAGGCAACAATAGGGGAAGTCGTACGTCTGACATTCGTTGATGGCAAGCGAACGGCACAGATAAAGGAGTAACCATGAGTTTTGAATCGGATGTCAAAAGAATCGAGGAGATAGCTCAGAAACTCAACCAGATGGAGACTTCTCTTGAGGAAAGTCTTTCCTTGTTCGAGGAAGGCATGCGCCTATCCAAGGCATTGGAGAAAACTCTCTCTGAAGCCAAACGCAAAGTAGAGGTCATTCTCTCAGAAGACCTTACGGAAGCGGAAACAACAGTACTCGAATAAAGGCAGACATATATGGCGAGCAAACAGAAGAAAATCATCTTCCTCATTCAGTGTGAGGATCGTAAGGGCATACTGAGCGCAACTTCAACCTGGTTCTACCAGCGTTCCTACAACATCCTGCATTGTCAGCAACATACCGACAACACCGAGGGGCGGTATTTCATGCGCATCGAACTGGATATGGCTGACCTGAAAACCACCCGCAAGCAGCTGGAAGAGGATTTCTCTGTCTTTGCCGAAGAGTACAATCTCTCTTGGGAGTGTCACTACAGCGACTATCGCTCCAGAATGGCGATCCTGGTGAGCAAGACCAGCCACTGTCTCTACGATCTTATCGCCAGGAAGGATGAAGGGGATCTCCAGTGTGATATTCCCTTGATCATCAGCAATCACCCCGACCTGGAGATCATTGCCAATCAGTTCAGGATCCCTTTCTACTATCTTCCGGTCACTCCAGAGACCAAGGCAGAGCAGGAGATGAAGGTACGTACATTGCTCAAGCGTTTTGATATTGATGTAGTAGTGCTTGCACGTTATATGCAGATTCTCTCTTCTGACTTTATTGATGAATGGCAAGGAAAGATCATCAACATCCATCATGGCTTCCTTCCCGCCTTCCAAGGTGCAAATCCCTATCGCAGGGCGTATGAGCGGGGAGTGAAAATGATCGGGGCAACCGCACACTATGCCAGTGAGGACCTGGATCAAGGTCCAATCATCGAGCAGGATGTGGTGAGAGTAAACCACGAGCTGGGACCAGCAGGTCTCAGGGATGTAGGCAAGGATGTGGAAAGAAGAGTCCTGGCTAAAGGGGTGCAAGCACATCTGGAAAGCCGAATCATCATCTTCAAGAACCGAACAATCGTCTTTAGCTCAGAACAATAGAGATACTACTGTATAAAGAGAAGGAGAAACGCACCAAAATGGTGCGTTTCCTTATACTGGGAACAGATCTTATTCGGGAACCACTTCATCCTGCAGTGCATCGTACCCTTCCTCACCGGTACGTACCTTGACGACATTGTCAACCGTGTACACGAAGATCTTTCCATCTCCGACATGTCCGGTATACAGGGCTTTCTTTGCCGTCTCGATCACCGTCCGTACAGGAACCTTGCTTACCACTGTCTCAACCTGCATCTTGGGAAGCAAGGTGGGAGAGACTGGCACCCCACGGTAGTACTCCTTCTGACCTTTCTGCATTCCACATCCCATTACCTGGGTCAGCGTCATTCCCATTACCCCGATATCATTCAAGGCTTCCTTGAGCGTATTGAACTTGCTCTGACGGCTGACAATGACCACCTTGTACATCTCTGCATCACGTGAAGGGGTAGAAGCAGGTGGGACTTTGTTTACCACAGGGACTGCCTCATCGATGGATGCGGTGGGTTTGAACCCAGCTACAACCGGCATGAAGTCAGCATAGCTGGATGCAAGGCCATGTTCCTCGAGGTCCAAGCCTGCAATCTCCTCTTCCTTGCTGACACGCAGTCCTACTGTTTTCTTGATAAGGAAGAAAACCAATCCCATGGTCAGGGAGACCCATAGCATTACAGAGAGAACACCAATGCTCTGGATACCCAGCAGGCCAAGGCCTCCACCATAGAAGAGTCCACCATCGAGCGCGAACAACCCTGTAAGAATAGTACCCAGTGCACCACAGACCCCGTGTACTGAGATGGCTCCAACTGGATCATCAATGTGCACCACCTTCTCAAAGAATTCGACAGAGAACACAACCACAATACCGCTGATGATTCCAATCAGTGCAGCACCTACAGGAGAGACTGCATCACAGCCTGCGGTAATGCCAACCAAACCAGCAAGGGCTCCATTGAGTGTCATGGATACATCCGGCTTCTTGTACCGAACCCAGGTAAGGAGCATGGTAGCCGTTGCTGCAAAAGCTGCAGCGAGGTTCGTAGTTACCATGATGGTAGATGTAGAGACAATTGCCTCATCACCGGTAAGAGAGAGGGAGGAACCACCATTGAAGCCGAACCAACAGAACCAGAGAATGAACACCCCGAGTGCTCCAAGGGTCAAGCTATGCCCTGGGATTGCCTTTGCATTACCCTTCTCATCATACTTGTCAATCCTTGCACCGATGATCTTTGCTCCCCAGAATGCTGCAACCCCACCAACCATATGCACAGCGGTAGAACCTGCAAAATCGTGGAATCCCAGGGTTGACAGCCAGCCACCTCCCCAGATCCAGTGTCCGCTGATCGGGTAGATCACTGCACTGATTACAATTGAATACAGGCAGTAGGAGGAAAACTTGGTCCGCTCTGCCATCGCTCCACTTACAATGGTTGCCGCCGTTGCACAGAATACTGTCTGGAAGATCAGGAAAGCAGCAGTGGGGATATTTGAGTCGTATGAGCCACGGACAAACAGATCAAGGGACCCTATGAAGGGGTTGCTTCCCCCGAACATCAATGAGAAACCCAGAATCCAGAACACCGCACTTCCCAGACTGAAGTCCATCAGGTTCTTCATGATGATGTTTCCTGCATTCTTCGCCCTGGTGAAACCAGTCTCAACCATGGCAAATCCAGCCTGCATGAAAAACACCAATACAGAGCCCAACAACACCCACAAGGTGTCTACCGATACGAACATACGCTACCCCCTAAAAATGCCGAAAGGGTGCACGATGGAAATCCACCGTACACCCTTGTACGCCTGCCCAACGGACAGCAGAACGAAGAAAGGGCGATGCGGATTACTCCACATCGCCCTTGACGTTTGACCCTTTATAGCGAATTATCCCTAAGACTGTCAAGCACTTCTAGAGGGAAAGATTCAGGCAGGTTAGTTTCGGATGGACAAAAACCCCGTCCTTCCTGACCAGCTCACCATCGAAGTACATCTCTCCCCCACCATACTCACTTCTCTGGATCTGTACCAAATCCCAGTGGACAGCAGACTTGTTCCCGTTGTCACAATCTTCATAGGCATTACCCGGGGTGAAGTGGATTGATCCATAGATTTTCTCGTCAAAGAGGATATTATCCATGGGGTTCATGATGCCTGGATTGCATCCTAGGGCAAACTCCCCGATATAACGAGCCCCTTCATCGATGTCAAGGATTTCATTGATCAGGGCATCATCATCACTGTGTGCCTCAACAATCTTCCCATCCTTGAAGGTAAAACGCACATCCTTGAACTGATGCCCGTGATAGGTGCTTGCTGTGTTGTAGGCAATGGTTCCATTCACTGAATCCTTGACTGGGCATGAGTAAATCTCCCCATCCGGGATATTCATCTCCCCTGCACAGGGAATCCAACCCATTCCCTTCACAGAGAACTTCAAGTCGGTTCCTGGTGCTTTGATATGCACCTGGTCAACGGTATCCAAGAAGGTTTTTGCTTCCGCCATCGCTTTTGCCATTGCCTCATAATCGACTTCAGTACAGACCTTGTAGAAGAAATCCTCGAACTCCCTTGTTCCCATGCCACCCTGCATTGCCATGATTTCGGTTGGATAGCGGAGCACTACCCACTTTGTGTAGGGAAGACGGGTCTTCATATGAACAGGGATATTGTAGTACGTACTTGCCAGATTGGACTGGGCAGGTATGGTTGCAAGCTCTCGGACATTGGCAATACCCCTGATACCGATGAACGCATCCATCTGCTTCATCCGATAGGTATCGACCTCAGCCCAAGCCTCCAAGGACTCCTTGCTCGCATTCTCCACCATTGCGCGTTCAATTCTCTGGTTCCAGATGTTGACCACAGGATATCCACCTGCATCATAGACCGCCTTGATCAAGGCCTCAGTCATGCTTGTGGGTACATCCACTGCATTGATCAAGCAGGATTCTCCCTTCTGTAGTTTTACTGAATACTCCACCAGAAGCTTTGCAAGCTTCTCTTCTCTAGGATCTGCCATTCTATGACTCCTTCATTATCAAATTCTTATTTCCATTGGTTGGGCTGTTGCCGGGTGGGGAAATTCCACCGCCACGGCCTTGAGAGCCAAATGATCTGCCTCTGCCCCTTTGTATACCGTATCGCCATCGATTGGCCACCCACTCCAAGCCAGATGGGCCCTGACCTGGTGACGAAAACCCGAGCTCAGCCGACACGTAAACTTCTGGGAATCGCCCTCAGTCCCACTATACCATACCTTGGTGAGATACCATGTACCGGTTGTCTTGTCGAGTAGATGACGGGGACTATCAGCGAGTACAGGGCGAACTTCCTTCCTATTCTCTCCATACCGCCTGAAGAGGCTTCCGATGGAGATTTCCCTGCCTTTATACATGAAGGGATCTTCATAGGGATAGGGGGGAAAACCAGCTCGCGTGGTGTCTTGGTATACATGGGAAAGCGCATGATACTCCTTGAAGAAGAGATCTGCTTTCTGGATAGCCTGCAGGGAAGCATAGGCTTCTTTTGTGCGTGCAATGACAACCAAGCCACTGGTCGCGGTATCCAAGCGGTGCAAAACACCACCCTCCCAAGTATTGATGCCCCCGACATCCAATACCTCCGGAAAAGACAAAGACACCAAGCCAAGCAATGTTAGCTTGTCCTTGGGGTCTGTCTTCAACGGTACGGTGGGCAGGTTTGCCTGTTTGTTCACCACCAGAATATCGTGGTCCTCATAGACAAGTTCCAATTGCATAGTATCATTCATACCTCTTCAATATAGCAAATATCCAGAGGTTCGGCACCTGAAAAACCGAAAAGAGAGAAAACGAGTTGCTTTGCACTGGAAGAAAGCTGTTGTATACTCTGCCTATGCAAGAGATACCTATCAATACCTATAATTCGCCAAACGTCATCCTGGAGTTGATCTACAAACTGAAGATCAAGGATGTCATGACGACGGACCTGGTCACCGCTACCAAGGATACACCACTACGCGAAATACAGTACATCATGAGGGAGAGGCAGGTTACCGGACTACCGATCGTACTCGGTAAGCGTCTTATCGGTATTGTCAGTATGGATGACATCATCCAGGCACTCGATAAGGGATATATCGATGAGAAAGCCCAGGACCATATGACACGCAACCTCATCGTCCTTGAGGATGATATGCCGATCTCTTTTGCGATCAGCTACTTTGACCGCTTCAGTTACCATCGATTCCCCGTCTTGAACAAACATAAGGAACTGGTGGGTATGATCACCAGCCGGGATATCACCAGCACCCTGTTGGTGGAGATAAACAGGGAGATTGAGGATCTTGAGAAGAGGACCCGTACCACCGGCCTCAGCGAGGAGATGAGTGGGGAAATACACACCTACTCCATTCTCAAGCACGACTTTGAGAATGCAGGGTATGCCAGTACCGAGATAAAGAAACGACTCAAGAGTGCAGGGATTGCCCCTCATGTAATCCGTCGCGCTGCCATCGCAAGCTATGAGCTTGAGATGAATCTTGTGGTACACTCCGATGGTGGCGAGTTGATCGCTGAGTACTCCCCACAAACCATCCAGATCACCGCCCGTGACAGTGGACCGGGTATCAGCGACGTGGAATCGGCGATGACGGCGGGCTGGACTACCGCCAGTGAATGGATACGCTCCCTAGGCTTTGGTGCCGGAATGGGGCTGCCCAATGTCAAATCAGTGGCGGACGACTTTGCCATAGAGAGTACACTCAATGGTACAACAGTTGTCTGCGTTATTGCATTGCACCCAAATCAGGAGGAAACATAGATGCATGTACAAGACCTTGCAGCCCTGGAAGGCTTCAAAGCAGAACATAGCGAATTGGAGAACTGGGAAATTACTGATGCCTATTGTGGTGATCTACTCAGTGATGTTATGGGGAATGCTCCCTCTGAGAGTGTTCTTGTCACCATTCAGGCCCACAAGAATACAGTAGCTGTCGCGTCCCTGGCAGGTATTCGCGCGCTGGTCATCTGCAACAACCGCAGTGTTCCTTCCGATATGCTGGAAGCAGCGAAGGAAGAGGATATCTCCATCTTTACCACCAAGGATACCCAGTTCGAAGCCAGCTGCAAGATTGCAAAGGCTTTGGGGAGACTTGATGCTGGTACCGATTGATCTACACAACCACAGCTGCCTATCCCCTTGCGGGGATGACGATCTTACTCCTTCCCTCCTTGCCGTGGAGGCCATGGAACAGGGTATCGAGATCCTTGCCCTGACTGACCACAACAGTGCAAGGAATCTTCCAGCTTTCGCTGAGGCGTGTGAGCTTTGCTGCATTCTCCCCCTCTTTGGCATGGAAGTGACTACCAGCGAAGAGGTACATGTACTTACCCTTTTCCCGAGGCTGGAGGATGCTCTTGAATTTGGAACATTTGTTGAGTTTCTCCTGCCACCAATCAAGAATGACAGGAGATTGTTCGGTAATCAGCTGGTGGTGAATCTTGAAGGCGAGGTACAGGAGGAAGTGGATGCTATGCTGGCTACTGCCACATCGCTTTCCTTCTCCGATGTAGTGGAGGAAGCCCTAAGCCGGGACGCATTGGTCATTCCAGCACATATAGACCGGTTTGCAAACAGTGCCCTAGCCAATCTGGGCTTTCTTCCGGACCTTCCTTACAGCGCATTGGAGGCGATGCACCCCCCTGTGCATGCCGATACCCACGGCTTGGTGGTGCTTACCGGATCCGATGCACATAGCCTTGAACAGGTAGGGAGAAGAACCTGTTCCTTGGAGATGCAAGATTGCTCCTATGAGTCACTGAAAAAGGCGCTGGCAAAGCGAAACCTGGTGGCATACCGTTCCTAGGCACACCAGTTTCAACGTAAGCCAGCTTATTGCTGCTAGCGGTCTGAACGACCAAAGATCCGTAAGAGGAAAAGGAAAAGGTTGAGGAAATCGAGATAGAGAGAAAGTGCTCCGATTATGCTCAACTTGGTGAAGGTCTCCTCATCGATATCTGTTCCATAGCTCTGGTTCCAACGTACAATTTTCTGCGTATCCCACGCAGTGAGGCCAAGAAAGATGGCCACACCGGCAAAGCTGATCAAGTAATCAAGGCCGCTTGATCCAAGGAACATATTAAGCACCATTGTACCGATCAAACCCCACATGCCCATGACCAGGTACGAGCCAATCCTGTTGAGATCACGTTTCGTTGTCATGGCATAGAGGCTCATACCGGCAAACATGAGCGCCGCGGTGAGGAAGCTCTTGTAGATGACAGCCCCTGTATACACGATAAAGATGGTACTCAGCATAATGCCGTTGAGTGCAGAATACGCAAGGAATGCACCGATTGCACTTGCTTGGCTCATCCTATCAAGGCGTGCAGTGAGATAGAATACCAAGGCGAACTGTCCAATGACGAGCAGGAGAAAACCCATCATGTTCCCGACAAGTGCCTGGAGAAGTGCAGGATTACTTGCTACAAAGTATGAAATCAAGGCAGTCAGGCCAAGCCCTGCAGTCATCCAAAGGTATACGTTTTTTAATATCGTCCGTTCACGGACTTGTACATTCTGAAGTATTGAACTCTTTTGTTCTGACATTGTTGTAAGCCTCCTAAGCTATCTTACCATAATTTCATCAATCCTGAAGAAAAGGTCAAGTATTTGCTTGTATTCAGCCTGCTATGCAAGTTCATTTCCTGATGGTATAGTAAAGTCTATGACAAACAAGCCTCTTTTACCCCTCATTTGTATCATCATTGTTCTGCTAATGGGCTGCACTTCCACGAGTCGTGATGAACGTGTCAGTGCCGTTGAGGCTGAGAATGCCCTAAGGGAAGTAACAAAACTGGCAAGCCAGGCAGTGGATGCCAATCTTTTCACTGAGATGGAATTGCAAGATCTTCTTCCCCAGAATGCCGCTCATTTTTCACAGATGGAAGGAATTCCACTCTTTCTTGATCACCTGGACCGGTGGCAGACCCAGGTACAGCAGGCATTTCGCAGCGTACTGGTGCAGACCACGATTCTCGTGACGGATAATAGCAACGAAGTGGTTTGGGAAAACCCAGAGGCAGCTTTGCTGCAAGGGAACCAAAGCGCTACAAAAGAGTTGACCAAGCAGAGGGGAGATGTTATCAGGGAAGAAGTACTGGAAAGACTCAATGATGCCTTGATTGCAAGCGAAGAAACATGGAACATAATCCTCGATCGTTATGGTATTTGGCAGAAAGGAACCAGCCTTTGGGGAGAGGAAGTGCTCGTCGAGGTCAAGGATGACCCATTCGACCACCTCTCAACGCAGTTCCTGGAGACCTATTTTGAAGAACTTGGAAGACAGGAAGAGATCCTGAGAACCACCCCGGTTCCCAGAGGAAGCGGTTCCTTCCTGGAACTATTTTGGCAGGATGCATAGCTATGAACCTATTTGCTGCAGCAAACGAAGCTGAAGAGCGGAAAAACCAACCACTGGCCTATCGGATGCGGCCACGAAACCTGGATGAGTACATCGGCCAAGATGCCATCATCGGCAAAGGACGACTGCTCAGGCGTGCAATACAGGCAGACCAGCTCTCTTCAGTCATCTTCTATGGGCCACCGGGAACGGGAAAAACCACCCTTGCAAGAGTCATTGCAAACACCACAAAACGGCACTTCTCTACACTTAACGCAGTACTCAGTGGCGTCAAGGAGCTTCGTTATGAGATTGAGGAAGCCCGCCAACGCTTGGAGTTATACAGCCAGGGTACGATTCTCTTTGTCGATGAGGTCCATCGCTGGAACAAGAGCCAGCAGGATGCACTACTGCCCTGGGTGGAAAATGGGACGGTTATCCTTATTGGAGCCACTACAGAGAACCCCTATTTCGAGGTAAATGCTGCTTTGGTGAGCAGATCACGCATTTTCCAGTTGAAGAGCCTTACCAGTGAAGATCTTTTTGCCATCGCAGCGCAAGCACTGGGGGATAAGGAACGGGGATATGGGGAGTATCCGGTGCAGTTTGAGGAAGGGGCATTGGAGCACTTGGTAGAGATTGCAAACGGAGATGCAAGGAGCCTGCTCAATGCCTTGCAACTTGCTGTAGAGACATCAATTGATATTTTTCCCCCACCTCCAGGAACAAGGATCTATATTTCCAAGGATTCTGCAGAACAATCGATACAGAAGAAGGCAGTGCTGTATGACAAGGAAGGTGATTACCACTTCGATGTCATCAGTGCCTTCATCAAGAGCATTCGTGGCAGTGACCCTGATGCCACACTCTATTGGCTTGCCAGGATGGTGAGTGCCGGGGAAGACCCGAAGTTCATTTTCAGAAGAATGCTTATCAGCGCCTGCGAGGATGTCGGATTGGCAGACCCATCGGCAATCGTTGTGGTTCAGGCTGACGCCCAAGCCTTTGAGCGTATTGGATTACCCGAAGGCCGCTTCCACCTGACCCACGCTGCACTCTATCTCGCAACTACCGAGAAGAGTAACTCTACCCTGGCTTTCTTTGATGCACTCAAGGGTGTTGAGCAACAAGCCCAGGATGAGGTACCGAACCACCTTCGTGATGGAAATCGAGATGCAAAAGGGTTCGGCCATGGCGAAGGATATCTCTACCCTCATGCCTATCAGGATCACTGGGTTGCCCAGCAATACCTCCCCTCCTCCCTGCAAGGAAAAGTCTATTACGAACCAAGTGACCAAGGCTATGAAAAGAGCATCAAGGAGAAGGTGCAGAGGCATAGGGAAGAGCAGCTCGAGAGTGCCCAAAGCGATGCCTTTGTCGAGAATCTCTCCTACTCACCGGGAGACAAGAGCAGACAGAAATGGGTTAATCGTACCATCAGTGAGCGAGGCACATTGCTCAAGGAGATCCGTGAGCGTCTTTTCCGAGGTGTGCAGCTCAGACGGAGTGACCGGGTGTTGGTGTGCAATGCTGGACATGGAATGTTGCTTTGGGAGGCGTATCGATCAACACCAGAAGGATTGGTGGTGGCCCAGGTAAGAAACAAGGACCAGGCTGAGCACATCAACCACTATGCTGAATCACTCTCCTCAGTTGAGCGCCCACATGTATATGCAGAACCCCTGGAAACATTGCTCTCCCACCTTGAACATGGATTGCAGTTTGAGGTTATCTTGGGAAGAAACCTGCTCAGCAGGGCAAAACTATCAGAACCACTGCTTGGCAGTCTTGTATCCCGTTTGGCTAAGAATGGTTCACTGCACTTTGCTGAAAGCGTACCTGTTTCAGGCTCAAGACTCTCTCACTTCATCAAGGGGGAGGAGCGGCTATTGCTTGAGAAGGCGGAGACCCATCTCTATGGCGATCCAGAAAACCCGCTTACCAACTGGGATGAGAGTGACTTGGAAAATCTCTTCAGCGAGCGAGGTCTTGATGTAGATATCCGCTCCCTCAACTTATTTGAGCATAGGATGATGGAGAAACAAGACATCGAACGGTATCTCACCTCATCCTATCTCCCGGCATGGAAGACCTTGGGAATAAAGGTTGATGAAGATGCGTTGAGAAATGCATTAATTGAACAGTTGGCAAACCGTCCGCTTGAATGGAAACACCATCTTGCGATCATACATGCCTACCGAGAGGGAGCAATTATCAATGAATCCCAGAGCAGTGATGCAAAGCAATGGAAAGACGTACAAGAGAAAGTGCATGGAAGCAACTGATTACCTAAGAAGCACTTGCTATGGGAAGCTCATTTTTTTAGAAAATTTGACAGAGGGTTGTTGACAAAGAAAAGCGTTTAGGTCATAGTATGCAACGTTGAAACGCACTGGTGATGTAAACCACTGCTTCAGCTACCATGGTGGAAGTAGTTCAATGGTAGAGCACCAGATTGTGGATCTGGCTGTTGCGGGTTCGAGCCCCGTCTTCCACCCTAACCGGGTCGTTAGCGCGCTCGTAGCTCAGCTGGATAGAGCGCCGGACTTCGAATCCGTAGGTCGAAGGTTCGAATCCTTCCGAGCGCAGAGGTTTGGTTTTTTGAAATTTTATTGTCATGGGCCGCTAGCTCAGCTGGTAGAGCAGCAGACTCTTAATCTGCGGGTCAAAGGTTCGATCCCTTTGCGGCTCAATACATGGCGAACCTCGCTAAGGGGCAAGACATGCACCGCGAGAGTGGTGAAATTGGCAGACACGCCAGACTTAGGATCTGGTACCTTACGGTGTAGGGGTTCAAGTCCCCTCTCTCGCAAAGGACAATCCAAGTTGGACTGTCTGGCAAAACGGTTTTTTGCGAAAGTAGCTCAGTGGTAGAGCTCCACCTTGCCAAGGTGGATGTCGCGGGTTCAAGTCCCGTCTTTCGCTCTTAAAGCAGTCAGAAAATTTCTGGCTGCTTTTTTTGCTCTTATGTGATGTTGCTTTGATAGTAGACTGATTTGTATTATATTATGCATAAAAGATATAGCTAATATATATTTTGATCGAAACGCTTTCTCTTTTCCAAAAAGAAGGTATACTCTAGGTTCAAAGAGGCAAGGTAACGTTCAAGTGCTTAGTACCATCGTTTTCTCAATGTTGTTCATCTCAGTGTCCATATTGGCACTGGCAAGTGGGATACTTGTGCTCCAGAGCAACCATACAACCATCTCCAACCGAATCTTTTTTGCCCTGGTTACCGCGATTTCCATCTGGTCTTCAGGATTGGCCTTTGCCAATCTTGCCCCTACTCGGGAGGCGGTTGAACTTTGGCGAAGGGTATCAGCCCTAGGCTGGGGTTCTGTGTATGCAATCTTTCTCCATTTCATCATCCTTATTTCCAGCAAGCGAGTTGGCAGGCGGCCATGGTGGTTCTATGCCGTGTTGTATACCCCTGCTCTCCTGACCATTCTTGCCTTCTCCATCCCTTTAGGGCTGAACGCAGAACCGTACCAGCTCAGGCACACTGAGTTTGGTTGGGTCAATATAGCTGAGCACAATATCTGGGATATCATATTCTACATATACTATGGAAGCTACACCATCCTAGGCTTGGTGCTTTTAGCATTATGGGGCAAGAAAAGCAATGATACAGACATCAAGAAACAAGCCAGGCTCATTTTCTTTACCATACTCACCCTCTTGTTTGCAGCCACCTTCACTGACATCATCCTAAGCAGTATGGTTGGCAATCTCCCGCAGATGGCACCGGTTCTGATGTTGTTGCCTGTGACCATCATTTACAACACGATCAGAAAAGGCCAAGAGAAAGAAGAAAACCCCTTGCGATTCAGTTCCAGCTACATCCATATCATCATCAGCGTGGTGTTCTATGTATGTATCTCATTCATACAAGTCCGTCTTGAACCAGGAACCATTACCATAGGACAGCTCCATCTTGCAGAATCCGCCTTCAGGGGCATCCTGCCCCAGGTGCAGATGTTCATCTCCATCTACCTTGTATTGAGGGAGTCAAAACCCGGGTTCATCATCTCCATATTGATGAACACAACCAATCTGCTTAGCTCTCTCGTATTCTGGATCAGGATGGATTCCAATGTCCCAATTCCCGGGATCATATCCTATATCGGAGTACTGATTCTTTTGTTGATCATCAGAGCATTCAGAAAGCAATCGGCCACGTATATAGAAAAAATCCAATCACAGAGGCAAGATCTCAAGGAGTCGGAAAGGCAGCTTTACAAACTTGCCTACTACGACTCGCTCACCGGATTGCCGAGCAGGGAATATTTCATTGAAAAGCTCCAGCAATCCTTGGAACGGGCAGACAAACAACGTCAAAGAGTTGGTGTCATTTTCATCGATTTTGACTCCTTCAAGGCTATCAATGATACTGCAGGTCACATGGTGGGTGATCTGGTATTGCAACAGATCGCCCAACGGCTTACCAAACGAATCGGAAAAAAGGGAACCTTGGCAAGGTTTGGGGGAGATGAATTCTTGGTAGAGATACCGGACTTGGAAACTGATGAGCCCATCCATGCACTGACTGACTCCATTATGGAAACCCTGAAAAAACCAGCGATAATAGATGATGAGGAATACCATGTCTCGGCAAGTATCGGTATTGCAGTATATCCCAATGATGGAGAAAGTCCTGATACCCTGATCAAGAACGCAGATATTGCGATGTATGAAGCAAAAGGCAGAGGAAAAAACCAAGCCGTGTTCTGTACGGATGACATCAAGGACAGTACCACGATGAATCATACCTTGGTGAACAATCTCTACTGGGCACTGGACAGAGATGAACTGCAGTTGCTGTACCAGCCGAAGATATCGGTGGAGACCAATAAGATTATTGGGTTTGAAGCCTTGTTGAGGTGGAACAACAGTGAATACGGGGTTGTTAATCCGGAAGTGTTCATCCCCATGGCAGAACAGACGGGAATGATCAGACCCATCGGACTGTGGGTTATGAGAACTGCATGCCTGCAAATCCAGCAATTCCAGGAGTGGGCAGATCGTGAGCTTTCCATCAGTATCAATATTTCACTTATCCAGCTCCGCGACCCTTCCATGGTAGAGAATATGGCTGCAATTCTTGAAGAAACGCATACACCTCCTCATTATGTTGAGGTGGAAATCACCGAGAGTATTGCTTTCCAAGATGAGCCATTCATTATGGAACAACTAATTAGGATGAAAGAATTGGGCATTTCGATTGCAATAGATGACTTTGGAACCGGTTACTCATCCTTCAGCCGGTTACGGACCTTCCCTATTGATCTTATCAAGATCGATATCGAGTTTGTCCGAGCAATCAGCAGCAATCTCCACAAGGATCAGGCAATTATCAGAAGTATCATCCAGCTTGCAAAGAATCTTGGGCTGAAGGTACTTGCTGAAGGAGTGGAAACAGAAGAACAGCTCCAGTTCCTCAAGGAGCAGGGGTGTGATTTCATCCAGGGATTTTTGTTCTTCACACCTCTACCTGTTTCAAGCATCAAACAACTGTTGGATAACTCCCAGGAAAACTGACTGTCCACCTTGCCATACTGAAATTAACACTGATATGCTTGGTCCATGAACAGAGAAAGCGAAATATTTCAACTTTCCGATACTCGTACGCTCACTATCAGATCACTCAAGCCCGCTGATGCCCCCTTGGCCGTACAGTACATGAAAGCCATGTACACTGACAGCCCCTATCTTGCCCGTTACGGCGATGAATGGAATATCAGCACAGAGGACGAGGCGGCATTCTTGGAGAATGCAGCGAAATCCCAGAATAAGTTGATGCTGGGTGGCTTTATCGATGACCAGCTGGTAGCTCTCTGTGATTTCTCTCCTTTGGGCTTGGCATACAAGATGGCACACCGTTGTCAGATTGGGATTTCAGTTGCGGCGAACCAACAAGGAAACGGCATCGGCTCCCTCTTGATGAAAACCTTGATCGATGCTGCCCGTCTGGCAGGGTTCGAACAGATGGAGCTGGAGGTTGTGGCAAGCAACACAAGGGCTATACAACTCTACAAGCACTTTGGGTTTCGCGAAATGGGCAGAATACCCCGTGGTTTTCGCTACCGTGAAGGATTCTACGAGGATCTGCTTCTCATGGTCAGGGAATTGTAATAATCAACTAAGGTGTGATTCCCACTCCTTTTCCCGGAATCCGACCAGTACAAACTGATCGGAGACCAGCAGAGGTCGCTTTACCAGCATCCCATCACTGGAAAGGAGGTCAAGCATCTCCTCTTCATCCATCCCTTGGATTCGGTCTTTCAGATTCAGGGAGCGATACAGCTGCCCACTGGTATTGAAAAAGCGTTTCAAGGGCAGATTGCTCTTCTTAAGGAACTCTCTCAGTTCCTCTTTGCCCGGCCGATCTTTCTTGATGTCTCGGTAGATATATTCACTATTCCTGGCATCAAGGAAGGTGATGGCTTTTTTGCATGTAGAACATGCTGGATAGCAGATTATGGTCATTTTCAGGCTCCTTATATGTATGCTAGCAGACCGGTGGTATGCTGGCAATTGGATAAATACGCTCATTCCCCTAGACCAAAGCCTAAAAAGTTGCTATATACAATGTGTTTCGGGTAAAAGGTTTTTGCAAGAATCCTGCTGACAGGGTGGTCGAAAATCAACTGTTTATGTATACTTAGCAGGATTACATTGCAACAAAGGGCTTTGCCTAAGGATATACATGGTCCAAAAGAGAGGACCGAAAAGGATGAACATAGGATGATCGCTGATAAGAGTATCAAAGAATTGGAAAACTCCTCCGTCGCACTGACGGTCACTGTGACCGCTGACACCATCGAAAATGACTACCAGGCAGCTTTGAAAAAGTATGCTGCTGATGTCCAGATCAAGGGTTTTAGAAAGGGCAAAGTCCCTGTATCCGTTCTGGAAGGTAAGTTTGGTAAGGCGATTCGTGAGGAAAGTACATTCAATACCATCGAAGACGCATTGAAGGAAGCCTTGACTGATGTTGAAGACAAGTATAAGCCGCTCTCCTTCAGCACCCCTGAGCTTCAGGACGAAGAGACCCTTCTCCCCTTTGAAGCCAACAAGGACATCACCTTCACCGTACACTACGACATTATGCCCATTTTCGAGACCCCTCAGTACAAGGGCCTGAAGGTAACCTACCCCAAGGTAACACTGAGTGAAGAGGCTGTTACTGCTGAACTCGACAAGCTCCGTGAGCAGAATGCAATGGTCATCGACAAGGATGGCGCTGCTGAAATGGGCGACATTGTCACGCTTGACTATGTTGAACTGGACGAAGAGAAGAACGAGGTTCCTGGAACCGAACGCAAAGAGTTCGTTTTCACCTTGGGAAGCACCACCAATTTCTACCAGATTGATGAAGATGTCGTTGGCATGAAGAGTGGGGAAGAGAAGGTTTTCTCCAAGACCTATGCAGAGGATTCAACTGTTGAGGGGTATGCAGGAAAGACCATCACCCTGAAGGTGAATGTCCAGAGCGTGAAATTCCGTGATATCCCTGAGCTCGATGATGAGTTTGCACAGGATGTCAAGGAAGAGTACAAGACCGTCGATGACCTAGTGAAGGCAACCCGCGAGAAGCTGCAGGCAGCCCTCGATGCAAAGCTTGAGAATGAGAAGCTGAATGCATTGAGCGAGGCTCTTCTTGAGAAGGCTACCATCGCTGTTCCCCAGAGCATGATCGACATGGAAGTTGAGCAGAGTTGGAAGCGTTACATCCAGCAGATTGGCCTGAGTGAAGAGCAGATCCTGCAATTCCTCAAGTTCCAGAACCAGACCAAGGAGGATATCACCGCTCCTTGGAGAGAGGCTGCAGCAAAGTCACTGCGCATCCAGCTGATCATGGAAAAGGTCAAGGAAGCAGAAAACTTCACCGTTGAGGAAGAAGAGTTGAACAAGGTTGTGGAAGAGCAACTGAAGGATGTCACCGACCAGGCTCAGCGGGATTACTACCGCACCATGATTGAGGATGACTTGCGCTTCCAGAAGATTGCACCGTTCTTGCAGGAGAACAACACGTTTGAGGAAGGCGAGGAAGTCGCTTACGAGACGTTTATGAGCGAAACCTACGGCGCATAAGCCGTAGATGCTCAAGAGTGCATAGTGTGTGAAAAGGCGGTTCCTCACTGGTTCCGCCTTTTCAATCCAAGCTACCAAAGGGGGCTTTTACCATGAATATCCATCCCGAAAGGATGCAATCAAACATACCAATGGTCGTAGAGCAGTCAGGTGTAGGCGAAAGAGCCTATGATATTTTCAGTCGCCTGCTTAAAGACCGCATCATCTTCCTTGATGGGGAAATCAATGATGCAACAGCCGACCTGGTTGTGGCGCAGATGTTGTTCCTTGAGTCTGAGGACCCAACAAAAGACATCAGCCTTTACATCAACAGCCCCGGAGGTTCCGTAACCGCTGGTTTGGCTATCTATGACACCATGCAGTACCTGCATAGTGACATCCAGACCATCTGTATTGGACAGGCAGCAAGCATGGGTGCATTGTTGCTCTGTGCTGGACAGGAAGGAAAGCGATTCATACTCCCCTCGGCACGGGTCATGATCCATCAACCGTGGGGCGGAGTTGAAGGCCAATCATCCGATATCTCCATCCATGCCAAGGAGATTGGTCGTATCAAGAATCTTACCATTGACATCATCGCGAGACATACCCATAAGACCTATGAGCAGATCGCCAAGGATGTGGAACGAGATTTCTTCCTCGGTAGTGATGATGCTGTCTCCTACGGCATCGTCGATAGTGTTATGAGAAGGAGTTAGTAATGGCAAGAAATGCAAAAGTCTGCTCGTTCTGCGGAAAAAGTCAAGATGAGGTCAAGCGATTGATCAGCGGACCGGGTGTTGCCATCTGTGATGAGTGCATCAAGGTCTGTAATGATATGCTTGCCGGAGACCCAAGCTTCCAGGAGGAAATGGTCGGTCTTCCCGAACACATCCCTACCCCTCAGGAACTGAAGGAGTACATGGATGAATACGTAATTGGCCAGGAAGATGCAAAACGAGTACTCGCGGTTGCAGTGTACAACCACTATAAACGTGTTAAATACCAGAAACAGATATCAGAGCAAGGCGTCGAGCTGGACAAGTCGAACATCCTGATGGTGGGCCCCACCGGCACAGGTAAGACATTGCTAGCCTCCACACTTGCAAAGAAGCTTCAGGTTCCCTTTGCTATTGCAGATGCCACCACGCTCACCGAGGCAGGATATGTTGGTGAGGATGTCGAGAACATACTGCTTAAGCTTATCCAGAATGCAAATGACAACATCAAGGCAGCTGAATTTGGAATCATCTTCATTGATGAGATCGACAAGATTGCCAAGAAGGGAGAGAATCCTTCCATCACACGTGATGTCAGTGGTGAAGGTGTCCAGCAGGCTCTGCTGAAGATCATCGAAGGTACTGATGCCTCAGTCCCTCCCCAGGGTGGACGTAAACATCCAAACCAGGAGATGTTGAAGATCAATACAAGGAATATCCTCTTCATCTGTGGTGGAGCATTTGTTGGACTGGACAAGGTGATCGAGAAACGTGTTTCTTCCCATGCAATGGGATTTGGCGCAAGCATCATCAATGCCCAGGACAAGGACTTGCATACATTGTACAGCAAGTTGCTTCCCGATGACTTGGTAAAATTTGGATTGATCCCAGAGTTCATTGGAAGACTTCCCATCCATGTTGCATTGAACAATCTCACCAAGAACGACTTGATGCGGATCATCCTTGAACCAAAGAACTCCATCATTCGCCAGTATGAAGCTTCATTCCGCCTGGATGGTATTGAGTTTGTATTCAAGAGTGATGCTGTCGAAGCTGTTGCAGAGAAAGCCTTCGAACAGAAGACCGGTGCCCGTGGACTGCGCTCCATTGTAGAGAATGTGATGATGGGAATCATGTATGACATTCCTTCCATCAAGCAAGTCAAACAGGTAATCATCGGTCGAGAATGTGTCATAAATGGAGAACAACCTGAGGTAATCCGTGGAGCGTGAAATGTTCAGCTACCCCCCAATTGATGAAGAGATTCTTGCATTATTGAGAAATCGGGAAGAGTTTGTTGTCATCGGGCATGTCAGTCCCGATGGTGACTGCCTGAGCAGCCAGATGGCGATGAACTCCATGCTTCTGAAGATGGGGAAGACCGTCCATATGGCAAATGCTGGGCCCTTTGATCGCTCTGAGATATCCCATCTCCGCTCTGATTTTCTGAATCATATCGATGATGAGTTGAAACAAAGGAATCCACTGATCGTGGTGGTGGACTGTAGTTCACCAGAGCGTATCGGTCACCTCGCAGAGGAGATCGAGGGACTTACCACGGTGGTGTTCGACCATCACAGCAGTGGTGAGCAGTTTGGCACCTATCGCTATATTGTTCCCCGCTCGGTATCCACCACCTTGATCATCATGCAACTCTACAAAGCCCTGGATGTTGAAATCTCCCAAGAGATAGCCGAGCACCTGTTCTTTGGATTTGCCACCGACTCTGGGTTCTTCCGCTTCATCAATGCATATCGTGGAGAGACGCTCCGCCTTGCGGCCGAGCTTGTCGATCTAGGGGTTTCCCCCAATGTGATGAATGACCGTATGACTGGCGGGAAGAGCTTCGGGTATATCAAGTACCTGGGAAAGCTTATCGATCGCAGTGAAAGCTTGTTCGATGGAAAGGTGATGATCTCCTCGAGTTGTCTTGAGGACAGCAAGCAGTACATCACCACCGACAAGCCAAGCGATTCTCTGTACACCATGTTGCTCTCAGTACAGGGTGTTGAGGTAGTTCTCTTCTTCAAGGAGCTGGAGGGTGGAAGAACTGAAGTAGGATTCCGTTCCTCTCACCAGAGCAGCATCAATGTGGGAGCCTTAGCCGAAAGCTTTGGAGGTGGTGGCCACAAGAAGGCAGCTGGTGCCACGGTCAATAAACCGATACAGGAAACCAGGAAACTGCTTCTGGAAGCTGTTGAGAAAATGCTGAAAGCATAACTTGGCATACACATTGCATGGGTATGTGCATCATCCCACAAGGAGGCACCCATGCAATGGCTACCCATCTCTGCCAAGGAGAGCAAGATATTGACTGATCAGGTGGTTTGTTACCAGAAAGATCGGTCCAATACTACGCTCTATCATACAGTGCACAACAAGACACAGCAAATTCTCTACTCCCTCCCCTATTATCTGCATTTACTTGAGGAAGAAGATCTCAGCGACTTTCTCTTGTACTGTTATAAAACCATTGACTACTATCTTACTTCATATAGGATTGGCAGGTTATCCTACATAGGATACCTCTCCCAGGTAGTACGTAAACGAACCAAATATTTCATCTCCCAGAAACAAGCTAATTCCATCAGGGACAGACTCATCTGCGAAATCGAGCCATTCACCAATGCTCAACTCTGGAGTGAGCCAGAGATGACCGCAGAGACTGCATCCTATACAACATTCAAAGACCTTCTGGTCTCACAGATGGACTCACTCCCTGAACTTTTCAATCGTCTCCTCTATGAACGCAAGGCTAGCCAAGAGGTGCTTGATGAACGCCTCCAGCAGCTTAAGAGAGAGATCTCGACACCCGTGAACAGGAAACGGTTTCTTATTGTGCTTACCCTCTCTCCAGGGCTTGCAAACCAACATCTGCTTGAGAAGCTCGCAGACATTCTTGAAGTTGATTCACATCTCCTCAGTCGGTACCTCAACACAGCAAACCTCATGCTTGAGGAGAAGCGACGATGCAAAGAAGCGTTCACCTCTACAAGCAACCGACACTTCAGACGATTGCTTGAGATTGAGAATAGCCTTCAAACAGAGACTGATGAAAAGACGCTTGAACGACTGGAAGCGTTACGATGCTGGACCATAGGAGTGTACAAGACAAAAGTGAACCAGATAAGGAAGATGGAGTTTCGCTTGAGTCACCATCAAGTAGGAGAATTATTGCATATTCCCAAGGGAACCATCGACAGTTCAGTACACTATATGAAGCGTGTTCTCTCTCAGTATATGGACGAACAATCTGACATTGAGTATCTTAAGGACCATGAATATTTTGTTGGCATCAAACAATGAGCATAAGAAAGAGGAATTTTCCAGGATTCTCACCGATCATACCATCGTACTGCCAAAAGAGCTGGGTATCGATTTTGACTTCGAGGAAGAGGCAGAAACCTTTAGTGAGAATGCACTAGGAAAGGCCAGGGCATTGGCCTCCCAGGCACCCGAAGGGTACAAGATCCTGGCAGATGATTCAGGCCTCTGCGTCGACGCACTTGACGGCAGGCCGGGGGTAAGAACCGCCCGTTACGGCCTGGAGACATTCGGAAGAATGCTGGAAAGTGAAGAAAGGAACGAGTTCCTCTTGAAAAATCTAGCTCACCTGGAAAAGAAAGAGGAGCGGAGTGCACAGTTTGTATGTGCCTTGGCATTTGTGATGGGCGGGAGAAGAGAGTTCACTTTCTGTGAGGCAGTAGATGGGTTCATTGCCAAAGAGAGCTATGGGATGGGCGGTTTTGGTTACGATCCCGTTTTCATCGTTAAGGAAGCAGGAAGAACCATGGCAGAACTTTCAGAGGAAGAAAAAGACCGCTACAGTCACCGTGGGAGAGCTACCCGTCACTTGATTACTTTGTTAGGAGGAATGATAAAAAGTCAGTAGGTGGTTACTGAGGCTCTGTCTGAAGGGTGTATCATTATAGATACAAGGTTGGAAGACAGAGTAGGTGCAAGTTCGACATGTTTGATGGTCGTAAGAGGC
>Ga0265294_10002110_pt1 | contig 26277 bp, 18 predicted proteins | sample MunlanPumphouse3_FD_192504 | JGI IMG/M metagenome (GOLD analysis project Ga0265294, IMG submission 192504) | Groundwater microbial communities from a municipal landfill in Southern Ontario, Canada - Pumphouse #3 | ecosystem: Environmental > Aquatic > Deep subsurface > Groundwater | place... | reverse complement strand
CCTTGCGCCGACCCCGCTTAAGATAGCCATTTTGTTTATTCCAAACTCATCCGTTGCAATACGTTCAGCCTCCGCCAGCAAAGACTTGCCCATCCCCTTGTGCTGTACCGCTTCGATATCCTTATTTCCCAGCATCACTTCAGGACCATAGACATGCAATTCCCGTACGAGTGCCGCATCACGGCCGACCCCGGGGCTTTTGGAAAGATTTTTTTGAATTCTTAGCCTCAATAACCCGAAAAGCGTCATAAACTCATCTTCAAACGAAAGAAAAATCTCGTGTCCGCCTGAAGCTTCATAATCCATTCTGTTCAATTTTGGCTCCCCGACGGAAAGCCCTAAGTTTACCTTATGGCCATATTCACGGCAACGTATACATTTACAACTGATTCCCTTTTTCCCCATTACCAGTTTTAACGGTTCACGCAGGGAATCCTTTAAGCCCGCCATTATGTATTTAGCCGGAATATCTCTTAAAACCCGTGATATTCGTACATACTTGGGAACCAGTTCCTTGATATCTGCCAGCAGATTTATCATTGTATCCTTATCATATGGCTGATACATACCCGACCGGTACCATTCATAAAGCACGGTTCCTTCAACAACCATGGTCGGGTATAATTTAAGCCCGTCAGGCTTGAATGATTCGTTTTCAAACATCACTTTCGACAATTCGAGGTCATGTTCAGGAGTAGAGCCGGGCAGACCCGGCATCCAATGGTAGTGCACTTTTATTCCCGCTTCTTTCAACATTCGGGTAGCTTCGACTACTTCTTTAACACCGTGTCCGCGCCTGACGGTTTCATAGATTTTATCGTCCAGTGTTTGCACTCCAAGTTCCACCCTGGTAGCGCCGAATTCAATCATGCGGCAAATATCCTCTTCGCGGCACCAATCCGGCCGTGTTTCTATACATAAACCCACGCATCGATGCTGGGCACTTTCATTGGTTTTCTGCGCCTCTTTCAGGCTTCCGGAAATTACTCCGTTTAATGCGTCATAACAGCCTTTAATAAATCTATGCTGGTATTCATGGGAATAGGATAAAAAAGTACCACCCATAATTATCATTTCGATTTTATCGGTGGGGTGCCCCATATCTGACAATATTTTTAATCTGAGCTCTGTCTGTCTTGAGGAATCATAGTCGCAGCTTTTCGCCCTTAATACCGCCGGAGATTCTGGGGTATAACTCTGAGGAGTAGCAACATAAGTAGGACAATATATGCATTTACCGGGGCATCCCTGCGGAGAAGTCATTACGGCAACCGGTGTTACCCCTGATATAGTCCTTGATACTTTCTTCATCTATTGTCTCAAATTTTTTTTATAAATGATATAATCAGTCTAGCAGTTTTGTTAATCAGGCACAACTTAAGTTTCTCTGCACAAACAATTAAGGAATACAATTTTGGATAACGAATTAAAAGAAGTTTTCGACCGCATTGCCCCATCCTGGTACAACTTCCGGCACCGTTCAATTTTCAAAGCGGAGCTTGAAGAACTGGCATACGAATGGAAAACAGGAAAATTAATCAACCTTGGATGCGGGCATGGCGCAGACTTTATACCTTTTAAGGATAATTTTGAACTTTACGGAGTGGACTTTTCCGCCGGTATGTTAAAACAGGCACAAAAATATTCCACGAAGTTTCAGTATGATGTTTCCCTGACACAGGCGGATATCAGCGAACTGCCATTTGCCGATAACTCATTCGACTGGGCAATAGCGGCTGCCACCTATCATCATATAAAAGGGAAAGATGAGCGTTTGAAAGCTCTCATTGAATTAAAAAGAGTATTAAAACCTGAGGCGGAAGCTTTCATCACTGTATGGAACAAGTGGCAGCCTGCTTTCTTATTCAAAGCAAAAGATGTTAAAATACCATGGAAAGAAAAAAACAGGACACTTTTGAGATATTACCACCTGTTTTCTTATAATGAAATCAGGCAACTGGCTTTGAAAGCCGGTTTTGAAGTTATAAAATCTTTCCCGGAGAGAAGATACAGGTTTCCCATAAAATATTTTTCAAGAAACATTTGCCTGTTGTTGAAGAAAAGTCGTTAAGCAGGTTTGCCTGCGGTTAGTTATGCTGTTAATATTATCAGAGGAGGAAAAAGTACAATGGCAATAAAAATTAAATGCCCGGCATGTGAAACCGAAGGGAGTATTTCACTTTTAGATCAGGAGTTTACAGGTCCGTACCGTTGCTGGAAATGCCGCGCTCTTTATACCATCAACATCCACGAAGGTGAAGTAGCATCAATAGAGCCGTTAAGCGAGGAAGCGCTGGAAAAGCTGAAACAGCTTGAAGAACTGAAGAAAAAGTTCATGCGTTAACAGTGATTATCCGGTTTGGCACGTAGAGTTATAATATGACCTTAACCATCATATAGATGTGTTGAGAACAAACCTTAAAACAGAAATAAGACTTGCAGAAAGTATAACGGCCTAATCAGAAAGATTCGGAATTACTTTCGGGCAGGTACAGATAATATTCAAGAATAACCCAAAACAGGACAGGGCAATCGGCGGCAGATTATTTGAAGAATAAATTGGGACAATTAAGAAATAGGAGCAGTCAAGATAATTTCGGCTGCTCCCCGTTTTTTCTGGTAATCGCCTTTTAGTTTTTTATATTCCCCTTTGAAGGTTTTGCTGTTTATGTTATCCACAGTCATAATAATACCGTCTTCCCGGTTATCGTTATAATATCCCTTCCTTACCCCTCTGGAAGTAAAGCCGTATTTTTGGTAAAGCCTTTGTGCCGTCACGTTAGAAGCCCTTACTTCCAGTGTCATCATATTGCATTTCATATCTAACGCAAGTTCAATTAAAGCAAGAAGCAGCAGTTCCCCTAAACCGCGGCGACGGTAGTTATGGGCTACGGCAATATTAACTATATGGGCTTCGCTAACCATTATCCATAGGCCGGCATAGCCGATTACGTTGCTATCATTACTACTTATTGATTCTGCCAAATCACATTCACAAGCCACAATATAATGAGCCATACAATTTTTTAGCTCATTTTCAAAATTGGTAGGCATCTTCATATCCGGAAATATCCGGCGGTCCAGCTCGGAAACCGCAGATATATCATCCTCTGTCATACGCCGTAAACAATAAGACAAGTCACATTTCCCCATCGCTTTAACGTTTTAATAAAACATTACTACAAAAGCCCGCACTAAACTGAATACATCAGAATGGATTGCATTTTCTATAATACTTATATCCCGCTACTTAGAAGATTGTTCTATTGTTTTGTTGGTGTAGCGTTCCCATTCTGAATAAACACAACCGCAATACTGCTGGCGGTATAAGTCCATCGGCTTGGTAATACAGCGGCTGTCGGAGTAGCGCTTTCTCAAATCGGCATAAAGGAATTTGACTCCTGTACTTTGAGAAATATTTTTACCCATCTCCCTTAGCAAGTCGTGTTTTTGCTGGTGGCTTATCAGCAGGGTAGAAGTAAAATTACCGATTCCGAGTTCAATCGCCTTTTCCGCTGTTTTACTCATCCTCATATCAAAACACAAAGCACACCTTTCGGCTTCGTGTCCCACCACACGCCTGAAATATTCCACAAAATCGTAGCCGTCGGATACTACCAGTTCAAAATTCATGTTCTGCGAGAGAGTCTTCATTGCCTCAAGGCGGTTTTGATGTTCCATATACGGGTGAATATTGGGGTTATACCAGAGAGCGGTTATAGCGTATCCCTGCTCCTGCCAGTATTTTACGGTATAAGCAGCGCAATGTGCACAACAACAGTGAATAAGAATATTTTTATTTTCCATATCAGAATAAAGGCTGCTGCGGCGGTTTTTGCTTGTTATTAAAGGGGATTCCGAGGTGTTCATATGCCAAAGGGGTTGCCAGCCTGCCGCGGGGTGTCCTCTCCAAAAAACCCAGCTGCATAAGATACGGTTCGTACACATCCATAATGGTATCCGCCTCCTCGCTAATCGATGCAGCAATGGTTTCAATTCCGACCGGTCCCCCGTTGAACTTACTGATAATTGTATTTAATACCTTGTTGTCAACGTCATCAAGCCCCATATTATCAACTTCCAGTTTTGAGAGTGCCTCAATTGTTATATCTGCAGTAGCACTCCCGTCACCTTTTACCTGTGCATAATCCCTGACCCTTTTTAACAATCGGTTAGCCACTCTGGGAGTTCCGCGCGAGCGGCAGGCGATTTCATGCAGTCCATCGGCTTCTGCTGTTACTCCGAGGATTTTTGCGGAGCGTTTCAATATTTCTTCGATGTCCTTAATATCATAAAAATCAAGCCGATACACCGCACCGAACCGGTCTCTCAACGGTGAACTCAATTGTGCATATCGAGTAGTTGCTCCGATTAAAGTGAAGTCAGGCAGATTTAAACGCAGACTTTTTGCTCCCGGGCCTTTACCTATCATTAAATCCAGCGCATGGTCTTCCATAGCGGGATAAAGTATTTCTTCCACAACCCGGCTGAGACGATGAATTTCGTCGATAAACAGAATATCCTGGCTGTGAATATTGGTTAAAATGGCTGCCAGGTCGCCGGTTCTTTCAATAGCAGGACCCGAAGTTATTCTAAGGTTAACGCCCATCTCAATGGCTATAATATTTGCCAGTGTGGTTTTACCCAGTCCGGGAGGCCCGTACAATAAAACATGGTCGAGTGCTTCACCTCTCCCCTTAGCGGCCTCGATGGCAATACTGAGATTCTCTCTTACTCTGGATTGGCCGATAAAATCATTGAAATACCTCGGCCTCAGACTGCTGTCCAGAGGAGAATCTTCATCGTTGGATTTGGCGGATATAATACGTTCTATTTCAATGCCCCCCGACTTTTATTGACTTATTATACCATATCATAAATAGCCTCCCTTAAAAAATAACCGCTTCCAGAAAAAGAAGCGGTTATTTATCGCCAATACTTTAAATATGATAATTATAATTCAGGTTTATCTTCATCACTCTCATCGAATAGGAAGTTTGAGAGGTCCAAATCTTTAACATCATTTAAGAAAGACTCACCGGATTCTTCAATACTTTCATTTTCATATCCGGAGGGCTCAGATTTATCTTCATCAATATCCGGCAGCAATTCAAGATTTTCTTTTTGAGCCAGTTTGTTTTCCATCTCTTCAGAAGCCTCTTTAGATGCCTTGCAGCGTGCCGGAATGAGCTTACCGATAATAACATTTTCTTTTAAGCCGGAAAGTCTATCCAACTTACCGCTGACCGCCGCCTCAGTAAGTACCCTGGTAGTTTCCTGGAAAGATGCCGCTGCCAGCCAGCTGTCGGTGCTTAGAGAAGCTCTGGTAATACCCATCAGAACCGCATGTGCCGTCGCCGGCTCGCCACCCTCGGCAAGTACTTTGGCATTGATTTCCTCATATCGGAACCTGTCTACAAGTTCGCGTGGTACAATGTCGTAATCTCCCGGGGAATCTATGCGAACCTTTGATAGCATCTGCCGTACAATAACCTCTACATGCTTGTCATTGATATGTACTCCCTGAGAACAATAAACTTTTTGTACCTCGTCGACCAGATATCTCTGTACCGCTTCTTTACCCAGTACCATTAAGATATCATGGGGATTTATAGAACCGTCAGTGAGCTGCTGCCCCGCTTTTACCATATCACCATCCTGTATGCGGATATGAATGGCGGCAGGGACCACATATTCTCTTTCTTCCTTTTCCTCTACCTTGATGTATACTTTTTTATCCTGAATAATGACTTCACCGGAGGTCCGGGCAGTCAGATTGTTAACTATCAGTTCCGCATAAGTCTGATTGCTGTCCTGCGGAGGTGCAGCGATTACGTTTCCGCTATCCACCCACTGTCCATGACTTACCAGTAATTCCCAGCCTTCCGGCAACTTGTACTCGTCATTATAGACATCGTAGCTGGTTACTTTTATACGTTTGCCTTCTTCGTTATTGATGACTTCAGCCATCCCATCTATTTCGGAGATAATAGCCTGAGTCTTGGGAGGTCTTGCTTCAAACAATTCCTCTACCCTGGGCAGACCGGTGGTAATATCCAAACCTACCACACCGCCGGTATGGAAAGTTCTCAATGTAAGCTGCGTACCGGGCTCACCGATACTCTGTGCCGCTATTATTCCGACTGCAGTGCTAAGCTCAATTAAGCGGCCTCGCGCAAGGTCTCTGCCATAGCATAACTGGCAAACCCCCTGCTTCAACTGGCAGCTTAAAGGAGACCTGACATAGACACTCGTGATACCGGATGAAACAATTGTTTTGGCAATTGTTTCATCGATTTCCTGATTACGGTCAATTATTATCTCTCCGGTTTCGGGATTTACAATTTGAGTTGCGGCCATTCTGCCGGTCATTCTTTCGGCAAAGGGCGGCAATACATCTTTTTCCTCCGGCTCCGTTAGCCAGACACCGTCTTCCGTACCGCAATCATATTCCCTGACAATAACATCCTGAGTTACATCCACCAGTCGCCTTGTTAAATAACCGCTTCCGGAGGTACGCAAAGCGGTATCTGCCAAACCCTTGCGTGCACCATGGGTAGAGATGAAGTACTCAATAGCACTTAAACCTTCGCGCAGGCTGGATTTGATGGGGAAGTCGATGATTCTGCCTGAAGGGTTGGTCATTAAACCGCGGATACCTGCCATCTGGCGAATCTGCGAAATGTTACCCTTGGCTCCCGAATTTGCCATCATATAAATACTGCCGTTTTTATTCATCGATTTCTGAATAGCCTGAGTTATACCGTCGGTAGTATCCATCCATACTTCGATAATACTGTTATATCTTTCGTCATCAGTAATGAGGCCTCGCTGGTACTGGCTCTCTACAATCGCTGTCTTTTCATCTGCTTTTTCAATCAATTTGGGTTTATCAACCGGAACCTCAATATCGCTCATCGCGATTGTAATACCGGACTTTGTAGCATATTTAAAACCAAGGTCTTTAAGGTCATCCAGTATCTTGCCCATGGCGGGATCGCTTCCGAGTCTTTTATAGCAATCTGCCACAATTCTTTTTAAACCGGATTTATCTATATCTTTGTTAATAAAACCAAGTTCGGCAGGTAGAATTTCATTAAATATAATTCTTCCTACACTGGTCTTTATTCTTTTCCCTTCATCAACTCTGACTTCTATTTCAGCCCTCAGTTCTACAGCGCCAAGCTCATAAGTCAGCTTGGCTTCTTCGAAACTACCCAGCCTTGAACCCTCACCTTTGGCGCCGGCTTTTATGGTAGTAAGGTAATAACAACCGAACACCATATCCAGTGTGGGAGTGACAACCGGTTCGCCGCAGCTGGGAAGAAGCATATTGTTTGTACTCAGCATCATTTCGCGGCATTCTTTTACAGCAGCATCGGATAATGGTACGTGAACGGCCATCTGGTCGCCGTCAAAATCGGCGTTGAAAGCAGCACACATCAAAGGATGTATCTGCAGTGCGCTTCCATCGATAAGCACCGGCTCGAATGCCTGAATACTCAACCTATGAAGGGTAGGAGCACGATTAAGCATAATCGGCCTTTCTTTGACGACATCTTCCAGAACATCGTATACCTCAGGGCGACCCCTGTCGACCTGACGACGTGCGCTCTTAATATTTGAGGCAAGCCCCTCCATCACCAATCTGTGCATCACAAAAGGTTTGAACAATTCCAGCGCCATTCTGCGAGGCAGACCACACTGATGAATTTTAAGTTCCGGCCCAACTACGATTACGGAACGTCCGCTATAATCGACACGCTTACCCAACAGATTTTGACGGAATCTTCCCTGCTTGCCTCTCAGCATATCCGAAAGAGATTTTGCCTTATGGTCACCGCTGACGGCAATGGCTCTGCCTCTTCTGCCGTTATCGATTAAAGTATCAACAGCCTCCTGCAACATTCTCTTTTCGTTGCGTATAATAATACCGGGAGCACCGATTTCAGCCAAATGCCGTAAACGGTTGTTTCGATTTATTACTCTTCTGTACAAATCGTTAAGGTCGCTGGTGGCAAAGCGCCCGCCGTCCAGTTGAACCATTGGTCTTAATTCCGGCGGAAGCACAGGTAACACCGTCAGTATCATCCATTCCGGTTTATTACCGCTGCGCCTGAAAGCCTCGACAAGCTGTAATTGCTTGCTGGCTTTGCGCCTTCTCTGCCCGGAAGAAGAGTGTGTTTCCTGTATCAATTGACTGCGCAGGGCATCCAGGTCGATTTCCTTTAATAATTTAAGAATCGCCTCCGCCCCCATTTCAGCCTGAAAAACATCTTCATATTGTTCTTTTAACTCTTGATATTGAGTTTCGGTTAAAAGAGCGCCCTTACGTATACTTTTCAACTGCTCGATTTTTGAAGGAAGGGCATCTTCCATCTGTTCTTTTTCCGTTTCAAAATCACGGCGTATTTGATTTATTTCTTCAACAGTTGCCTGGTCTCTTTCCATTGCGTCAATATTGTTATCAAGAGCCAGTTTGCTTTTGGCAATCTCATTGCTTAGTTCGCTTTCCAATTGTTGTATAACGGCGTTACACGCCTCTTCATTAACCTCGGTGATAATATAATGAGAAAAATAGATGACACGTTCAAGATTGCGGGCGGAAAGGTCCAGCAAAAGACCGATGCGGCTTGGAATGCCGCGGGCAAACCAGATATGGCTCAAAGGACAGGCCAGTTCTATATGCCCCATTCTTTCACGGCGGACTTTGGAGCGGGCAATTTCAACACCGCATTTATCGCAAATAATACCCTTATAGCGTATTCTCTTATATTTTCCGCACGCACACTCGAAGTCTTTAATCGGGCCAAAAATCCTTTCACAGAATAAGCCGTCTCTCTCCGGTTTTAACGTGCGATAATTGATAGTTTCCGGTTTTGTGACTTCACCGTATGACCAGCCTTTTATCTGTTCGGGAGAAGCCAGCGAAATGCGTACCGCATCAAAATCATTAACTTCAAGCATCAGTTTATTCTACCTCACTCTCTGGGGAATCGTTCTCTTTGTTTTCAGAATCGGCACCAAGACCTTCAAATAAAGAATCATCGGCTATTAAGTCTTCTATTTTCCCCTCTATATCTTCCGGTTCTTCATTGCCGGATACCATTTTTGCACTGCTCAGACCTTCGAATTCCGAGCTTTCCTGTATTTTTTCTGCCTGAATAATTTTCTCCTCTTCATTGATAACCTCAACCGCAAGTCCGAGACTCTGTAATTCTTTTACCAGAACCTTAAACGACTCGGGCACACCGGGCGGCAGGATATCCTCGCCTTTTACAATAGCTTCGTATGTCTTTGCTCTACCGGCAACATCATCGGATTTAATAGTCAGTACTTCCTGTAAATTGTGTGCGGCGCCATAAGCCTCGAGTGACCAGACTTCCATTTCACCGAAACGCTGGCCTCCGAACTGAGCCTTACCCCCAAGAGGTTGCTGACTGATTAATGAATAAGGTCCGGTTGCCCTGGCATGTACTTTATCTTCTACCAGATGTATCAGTTTCATCATATAAATATTACCAACAGTTACCGGCTGGTCAAACGGCTCACCGGTACGTCCATCCCTTAAAATAGCCTTGCCGCTTATAGGCGAAGGAGAATTTTTACTGACAGTAACTTCTTTCATTGTTTCCGTTAGTTCAATAGGGCTTAGTTTGCGACTTTTCACACCCAACTCTTCCAGCCATAAACGTAAACAGACATCGCGCGCCTCACCGATTAACGCACTGTTAAACACTTTTTCCCCGTCGAAACCCTTTTCATTTACCCATTTTTTGGCTTTTTCAAGATCCAGCGAGGGTTTCCCACCCTGTAAATTTAAAGTAATCGAACCGGTTTTTTGCACCAGCCATGTTCTTGCCAGCGCGTCTTCGATTTCAGTATCGCTGGCTCCATCGAATACGGGGGTTAAAACTTTGAATCCCATATTTCTGGCAGCCCATCCCAAGTGAGTTTCCAGTATCTGCCCCAGATTCATTCTGGAGGGGACACCGATGGGATTGAGTACTATATCTACCGGGGTGCCATCAGGTAAAAACGGCATATCGGCTGCCGGTGCAATTACGGAAATGACACCCTTGTTGCCGTGTCGTCCCGCCAGTTTATCACCGACCGAAACAGATCTTTTCTGGGCTACCCATACCTGCACCCACTGATTAACACGCACAGGTAATTCTGCTCCTTCATCACGTGAAAAGAGCTTGACATTTATCACCTTACCCCATTCACCGTGAGGCATTCTTAAGGATGTATCCTTAACTTCTCGCGCTTTCTCGCCGAATATGGCGCGCAGCAGTTTTTCTTCCGCTGATAGTTCGGTTTCTCCCTTGGGTGTAATCTTGCCGACCAGAATATCATCGGGTCCTACTTCTGCCCCAATGCGTATAATGCCATCTTCATCCAGCTCGCTGAGGCTTTCTTCACCGACATTCGGAATATCCCTGGTGATTTCTTCAGGTCCCAGTTTTGTATCCCGGGCTTCAACCTCGTGCTTTGTTATGTGAATGGAGCAGAACTTATCCTGTTCCACCATTCTATCGGAAAGAATAATAGCATCTTCGTAGTTGTAACCGCCCCAGCTCATAAAAGCACAGACCACATTCTGTCCGAGAGCTAATTCACCGTCTTCGGTAGCAGAGCTGTCAGCCAGTACATCACCCTTCTCAACTCTTTGCCCGCTACTTACAACAGGATGCTGATTTATGCATGTTCCCTGATTGGTGCGAATGAATTTCTGCAGCGGATATACGTCTTCCTGTCCGCTATCGCTTCTAACAACAATTTGAACACTGGTAACCGAGATAACCATACCGGCATTATTTGCAAAAAGCACCTGGCCGCTGTATTTTGCGACTTCTCTCTCCATACCGGTGGCTACAATCGGCGATTCGGCACACAGTAAAGGTACTGCCTGCCTCTGCATATTTGCCCCCATAAGAGCACGATTGGCGTCATTGTGTTCAAGGAAAGGAATAAGGGATGCCGCCACACTGAAGATTTGCTTGGTGGATACATCCATATAATCTATTTTTTCAGGAGGAAGCATCATATAGCGGTCTTCATAACGGACCTCGATTCTCTTGTTAAGAAAATATCCGTTCTCATCTATGAGGGTATTTGCCTGAGCAATATTGTACTTATCTTCTCTATCCGCCTGTAAGTATTCTATTTCGTTCGATACATATGGCTTAATAGGAATATTCCTGGCCGACAGCTTGGCTATTTCGCCTGCCGTTTTTTTGTTTATTTCCTCTCCTGCTTTTAAGATAACTTCATTCTTATCATTAAGAATATCTTCACCGGCTATCTTCCCAACCAGTTCTTTGTCGGAGTTACTCATTTCTATCACAACTTTGCGATATGGCGTTTCAATGAAACCATAACGGTTTATACGCCCGTAAGTAGCCAACGTACCGATAAGGCCGATATTCGGACCTTCAGGAGTTTCAATCGGGCAAATCCTGCCATAGTGGGAGTAATGTACATCACGCACATCAAACCCGGCTCTGTCACGAGACAGACCACCGGGACCCATAGCCGATAAACGACGTTTATGCGTCAACTCCGCCAGCGGATTTGTCTGGTCCATAAATTGTGATAACTGAGAGCCGCTGAAAAATTCCCTGATTGCCGACAGCACCGGGCGAATATTGACTAAAGCGCCGGGCGTAACTACATCATTACTTATGATGCTCATACGCTCTTTGGCGACTCGTTCCAGCCTGACCAGTCCGACACGGAATTGATTCTGAATCAATTCACCTACCGTTCGAACCCTTCTGTTTCCCAGATGGTCGATATCATCGGGAGTTTCAGCCCTGTTACTCACCCTTATAATATGGCGAATAATTTCTATCATATCTTCCCTGGTTAAAGCTCTGTCGTCATCGTCTTCTTTTTTGGGAATATTTAATCTCTGGTTAAGTTTATATCTGCCGACTATACCCAGGTCGTAATGCTGCGGATTAAAAAAGAGATTGGTAATTAGCTTTCTGGCGTTGTCAACATTGGGAGGGTCACCGGGACGCAATTTTCTGTATATATCTATCAGTGCGTCTTCCTCATTTTTTATCAATGGGTCTTTATCAAGTGTTGACTGAATAAAATGCCTCGATGGAGAATTGTCGTCGCTCTCAAACATTTTCAACAGTTCTTCATCGCTGCCATACCCGATGGCGCGCAATAAAGTAGTGACCGGTATCTTCCTCTTGCCATCCACTTTGACAGATATAACATCACGGCTGCTGGTATCGAATTCCAACCATGCACCGCGGCTGGGAACAAGATTCGCTTTCCCTAGCTTACGACCGCTGGTAGAGTCTTCATCCACGGTGAAATAAATACCGGGTGAACGTAATAACTGGCTGACTATTATCCTTTCGGTGCCACTCGTTATAAACGTACCCTTATCGGTCATAAGGTGTATGTCGCCAAAGAACAAATCGAACGGTTCTCTTATCTCCCCCGTTCCTTTTGTAAGTAGTCTTGCCTTAACATATAAAGGCACTGAATATGTCTGGTCTTTCTGTAAACATTCCTGTTCGGAATGGCGGGGCTCACGAAATTCATAGCTGATAAAACTCAGTTCCAGCCTGTTGCCGGTAAAATCCTGTATCGGGGATATTTCATCCAGCAGTTGTTTAATACCCTCTTCCTGCAGCCATTGAAAAGAGTCTAACTGTACTTCGACCAGATTAGGCACATCGAGGACCTGTGGTAGTTTGGCATAGGTTTTGCGTTCAACGGGATACTTTTCCTCTTTGGAAGGAATTGGCGATTTAGATACCATTCTCACTCCTTAAAATCTGAATGCGGAATTAAAAAATAAAAAAGTGCTAATGCGCATTAGCACAAATATTCGGCGTCGGGAATATATGTTGATTTCTTTGAGGCATAATAGCAAAAAGAAAGTGTAGCACAAAAAATAATTTTTGTCAATTCTATCTCTTATATTTATTTCCACCTATCATTATACAGTATATGTGTCAAATGTCAAATTAATTCAGGCTTTACACTGGGAAACAATACATCTATAATTTATGTAATCTTTTTCCGTGTAGGAAAACCCAATAAAACAACCCAAACTTCATATATGCTCTTTACTATATATTTATATATATTTAAATAGATTAGGAATTGAATATGGCACTTGAAAATGATTTGGCAGACTTTACCCCCACTGAAAGCACCTATTTAACAATCGGCGTTTTTGACGGAGTGCATCTTGGGCACAAAGCTCTTCTTTCAGAACTTATTACAAGGGCAAAACAAAAAGGCTTGCGAAGCGGTGTTATTACCTTTAAGCAACACCCGCGAAAGGTTATCAATCCCTGTAGTAAACTTCAGTTTCTTACCAATACGCAGTTAAAAATAAAACTGATTAAAGATGAGGGGGTTGATTTTGTTATTCCCCTGACTTTCACAACAGAAATCGCCGCTATCAGCGCATCTGATTTTATTTCATTACTGCAAAAAAGGCTTAAAATGCAGGGTCTAATCGTAGGCCCGGATTTTGCGCTTGGCAATGCCCGCAAAGGAGATATTGCATTCCTCCAAAACCTGGCAAAATCGATGAATTTCGATTTTTCAGCTATTTCGCCGGTAAAAAACGGCATTGGGAGAATCAGCAGCACCTCCATCAGGAACGCTTTAGCCGCCGGCGATATGGAAAAAGCCTATCATCTACTCGGACGTTATTTTAGTATTGAAGGAGAAGTAATACAGGGAACCGGTACCGGCAAAAAAATCGGATTCCCCACTGCCAATCTTTATGTAGATGCCGAACAGGCTTTACCGCTGGAAGGCATATATGCAACCAGAACCGGTTTTGACGGACAAAGCTATGATTCCGTTACTTTTATCGGCAAACGTGTCACCTTCGGAGATGCCAGAAGAACCATAGAAACCCACCTGATAGATTATAATGAAGACCTGTATCATAAAAACCTTAAAATTGATATAATCTACAGGTTACGCAGTGAAATCAAATTCGATACTGCGGACCAACTGGCAAAGCAAATAGGAAAAGATGTAATAGCGGCAAAAAACTACTTAAATAATCTGGATGGGAAATAAAAATATGCACAATTTATCCGAACTTGATATTAAAAGACTTTTAAAAAGAGGTGTATCAGAGGTAATAGTAGAAAGCGAACTTGTATCGGCTTTAAAAACCGGGAAGCCTTTAAGATTAAAAGAAGGATTTGACCCTAGTTTCCCGGACATACACTTAGGGCATATGGTCGGGCTTAAAAAACTGCGTGAATTTCAGGATATGGGTCACCAGGTGGTGTTAATTGTAGGAGACTGGACTGCCCAAATCGGAGACCCGAGCGGCGCTTCGGTAACACGCCCGATGCTGAGCGCGGAACAGGTTAAAATAAACGCCAAGACCTATATGGAACAATTCTTCAAGATAGTAGATAAAGATAAAACAGAAGTGCGCTGGCAAAGCGAATGGTTCGGCAACTTCAACCTTGCCGATGTAATTAAACTGACAAGTAAATTCACCATCGCACAGATTCTGGCGCGCGATGATTTCAGCAAAAGATACAATGCCAACCAGCCGATTACCATAACTGAGTTCCTGTATCCCCTATTACAGGCGTATGATTCGGTGGCTATCAATTCCGACGTGGAATTCGGCGGCACAGACCAGAAATTCAATCTTCTGGTAGGACGCGAACTGCAGACTATGCTCGGGCAAAGGGCACAACAGGTTCTGATGGTTCCGTTACTGGTGGGAACTGACGGTGTTCATAAAATGAGCAAGAGCCTCGGCAATTACATCGGAGTTACGGATGCCCCCGAAAATATGTTCGGGAAGGTTATGTCTATTCCGGACAGTATTATTATGAACTACTTCGAATTGATTACCGATGTTTCGGATGAAGAGCTTAATGAATTGAAAATGCTTGTGGAAAAGAATGAAATAAACCCGATGGATCTGAAGAAAAGACTTGGCATAGAGATTGTTACCAAACTGCACAATAAAGAGGCTGCAATCGAAGCCGAAAATCACTTTTCCAGAGTTGTTCAAAACAAAGAAATACCGGATGAAATAGAAGAATGCTTGTATAATCTTAATAGAGAAATCGATTTGAAAGACCTTTTAGTCAAAATAAAAATGGCAAAAAGCCGCAGCGATGCCGGCCGGTTAATAGAACAGGGGGCTGTCAGCTTAAATGGGCAAACGGTTACCGTTAACAGTATAAAAATAGAAGACGGTTCAATCGTTAAGGTCGGCAAAAGGCGTTTTGCTAAATTGATAAATTCAGATATAATTAAGTAACTTTTTATAAAAAAATATAGACGTTTCTTCAAAGGAGTTAAGAAAATGACAAATCTGCGTATTCCCGGACCTACCCCCTGCCCTGATGAGACCCTGGTGGAAATGAGCAGGCAAATGATCAATCACAGAGGGCCTGAATTTGCTCAGTCCTTAAATAATGTAACCCTCGGTCTCAAACAAGTTTTTCAAACTACTAATGATGTGTTTACTTTGACGGCATCAGGCACCGGCGGACTGGAAGCAGCAGTTGTAAATATGCTATCCCCGGGAGATAAAGTGCTCTCAGTTTCCATAGGTGTCTTCGGTGACCGTTTCGCCACTATTGCAAAAACCTACGGTGCTGAGGTTATTCCGTTAAGTTTCGAATGGGGTAAGGCAGCCGACCCGGACGCTGTTCGCAAGGCGCTAAGTGACAATCCTGCTGTTAAAGCCGTTTTGGTAACCCATAACGAAACTTCGACAGGGGTTACCAATGACCTTGAGTCAATAAGCAAAGTTGTTAAAGAATTCGATAAGCTGCTTTTAGTTGATGCTGTCAGCAGTATGAGTTCCATTAACTTTCCGGTAGATGAATGGGGTTGCGACGTAGTCGTTTCAGGGTCTCAAAAAGGCTGGATGGTACCGCCGGGGCTGGCGATGCTTTCGGTAAACGAAAAGGCATGGGCAGCCAACGCCGAAGCAAAAATGCCGCGCTTTTATTTCGATATAGGCAAGGCTAAAAGCTATCTTGAAAAAGGTCAAACTCCCTGGACACCGGCAATTTCAGTTGTTTTTGCTATGGAAAAAGCACTGCAAATGATGATGGAAGAAGGGCTTGAAAATGTATTTGCCCGCCATATACATATCGCCGATGTTACCAGGCAGGGCGTGAAAGAGCTTGGTTTAGAGCTTTTTGCAGATGAAAAGTATGCTTCAAATACCGTAACTTCGGTTCGCGCTCCGGAAGGATTGGACGTTAAACTGCTCTTAAAATTAATGCGCGAACAGTACGATACCGTTCTTGGCGGAGGCCAGTTGCACCTGGCGGGCAAGATATTCCGCATCGGGCATCTGGGTTATGTTACCGAAGAAGACGTTAAAGATGTCTTGAGCAAATTAAAAGTGGCTTTACCGGAGGCCGGGTTTGAGGTGAAAAGTTAAAATGAGAGTACTAGTTGCCGATCCCATAGCACAGGAAGGGATAGATTTATTAAGCAAATATGCCCAGGTAGATGTAAAAACAAAGCAGTCTCCTGAAGAAATAATCCCCATAATCAAAAACTATGACGCATTAATTGTTCGCAGTCAGACTCAGGTTACGGCAGATATCATTGCTGCCGGTAAAAATCTGCAGATTATCGGACGTGCCGGAGTCGGTATCGATAACATAGATACCAATGCCGCCAGCCAGCACGGAATTATCGTGGTAAATGCGCCTACCGGCAATACGGTATCAGCCGCAGAGCACACGGTCGCGTTAATGCTTTCACTGGCTCGCAACATACCACAGGCTAACTCATCTTTAAAATCAGGCAAGTGGCAGAGAGCTGATTTTATGGGAACGGAAGTAAAAGGTAAAACCCTGGGGGTTGTGGGGCTCGGCAATGTCGGTTCCGAAGTGGCCAGGCGCGCACGCGGTTTGGAGATGAAGATTATAGGCTATGACCCGATTATTTCAGACGACAGGGCATCCAATCTACAGGTAGAATTGGTCCCTCTGGCACAGTTGATTAAAGATTCCGACTTTATAACCTTGCACATACCGCTTACGGAATCCACCAAAAATATCATCGGTGAAAAGGAACTCGCTACAGTTAAACCGAATGTACGCATAATCAATGCAGCTCGCGGCGGTCTTATAGATAACGAGGCACTGGTGAAAGCCGTCAAGGAAAAGAGAGTTGCCGGTGCCGCAATAGATGTATTCGAAAATGAACCCTGCACAGAAAGCCCGCTTTTTGATTGCGATAAAATCATAGTTACCCCTCATCTCGGGGCATCTACCACCGAAGCGCAGACTCTGGCAGCCACAGAGGTAGTACAGCAAATTATAGATGTATTTAACGGCCAGCCTGCCAAATATGCCGTCAATGCGCCTTTTATCAAGGCAGAAGCAATGCCTTTCCTCTCCCCGTTCCTTGAAGTTTCATCCACTATCGGAAACGTGGCCAGTTACCTGGGAGAAGGGCAGATGACCGGACTTACCATCAAATATCAGGGTGAAATATCCGGCTATGATACCAACGCTTTGAAGGCGGCAATACTGGGGGGTGTGCTCAACCGTTTAACAGAAGAAAGAGTTAATGTTGTTAACGCCAATATTATCGCTGCCCGCCGCGGGATAAAAGTTATCGAACAAAAAGAATCAACCTGTGAAAACTATGCCAATTTGATTACCATAGAGGTAACCACCAGTTCGGAAACAATTACGGTTGCCGGAACAGTGCTGCGCGGAGAAACACATGTCGTCAGGATAAATGATTACTGGATAGATATTGTTCCTACCGGCGGCTATTTCCTGTTCAGCGACCACAGAGACAGGCCGGGACTCATCGGTGCGGTAGGCAAGATTGCCGGAGACGGAGATGTAAATATCAGCTATATGCACTTGAGCCGCTTAAAACCCAGAGGACAGGCTCTTATGATACTGGCACTGGATGCGCCTTTCTCAAAGGAACAGATAGAGAAGCTATTAGCCTTGCCCGATGTTTACAGCGCTAATATAGTCAAGATATAAAATATGAATATCGGTTTACTCGCCCTGCAAGGGGCTTTTATAGAGCATGCCAGTGTTCTTAAGCAGCTGGGAGTTGAGAGCAAACAAATACGTAAGCCCGCCGAACTGAAAGGTTTGGACGGGCTTATTATTCCCGGTGGAGAAAGCACCACCATGCTTAATCTGGCAAATAACTATGAGCTCATCGAGCCGCTCCGCAAAATGGGGCTCGATGGCTTCCCGATGATGGGCACCTGCGCCGGAATGATTCTGCTTGCCAAAACAGTTACTAATTCCGACATCCAAACACTCGGGCTAATGGATATTAAAGTGATGCGCAACGCCTTCGGCAGGCAACCTGACAGTTTTGAAACAGACCTCGCTATTAAAGCGCTGGGAGAAAAACCATTCCACTCGGTATTCATCCGCGCCCCTTTGATTGAAGAAGCCAATGACAATGTTGAGATTTTAGCGAAATTAGATAGCGGTACCATTGTCGCCGTCCGGCAAAATAACCTGCTGGGGATGTCTTTCCATCCGGAACTGGCGGATGATAACAGAATGCATGAGTATTTCTTAAAGATGGTTACGGGGAATATTTAACCGCTTAAATACCTACCAATCTCCCCTTACAAAGTGGTAAATGACTATTATGTTAACTTTTTTTATTATCAAGAAAAGTGCTTTTCGTTTAATTTATAATATTTTACGTTATAAAGAGAGCGTATTCTTGCACTTTGGAAAAGGGGAATCAAAGGTGATTTAATTCGATTACTATAGTGATTTGCATATTGTATCTGATGCGCGGACGACCAATGGTCGTCCCTACGTTTTTTGTCATACGCACAAAGACAATAAAAAGCCGCTCTTTGAACCCGTTCTGAGTGTATCGATGGGAAGGCTCCACAAACGAGAATATGGATTTTTTTGCCATGCGCACAAAGACAATAAAAAGCCGCTCGTGGTGAGCCTGTCGAATCCATAGCGGCTTCGAAAATTGCTATAGTAGAGATAGATATCGAAGTCGCATTTTTCAAGGTAAATCCTTCGTCAAGCTCAGAACAAACGCATCTTTAAAATTATAGTGGTATAATGCTTTACACCAAATGATTCACAATCAAGCCTGACGGCAGCTTGGGATAGAAATAGGTGGATTTGCGCGGCATTCTGTCTTTGACATCGGCAATATCCTTAATGGTTTGCCCTTTTACCATATTCATAATAATGGCAAGCTGGCAATCACCGTTTAAGGCCCGGCTCACCGCTTCCTTCCTTTCGTGAGTATAAGCAATCCGCTTTTCATCATCGCTCTGTATGCCTAAAATCTTTTCCAGTATGACATGGTCGACTATACTGACATCCATTTTTTTATAGACATCGGAGCGTTCTGCGGGCATCATAGCAACAGCAGCACTTAAATCCTTCAATGTCAAAATCGATACGGCACCCTGCTTTAAGCCGATAACCGTCAATTTCATATTTGCTTCGTCCTCAATAATTGAATCTACCTTCTGCCATACATCGGAGGCATCAAGAGATAAATGCTCAATATCAAAATACATATTCAACTTTTCTTCGAGGCCGATGAGTGTCTCCGGTTTGAGATCATGAAGTAACCTATGAGTCGGGAATATAATCAGATTGGGGTCATCCATATCCATCAGTGTCATCATCACAAAGTTATAAGGGGCATCGGGGTTTTCAACTACGTCGCAGGTGCTGCGTTCTTTTTTATAAACCAGTGCGCTCTCATATCTGTGATGTCCGTCGGCAATGTAGAGCGGCTTGTTATTGAAATAATCACAAAACTCTTTTACCGCCTCAGGGTCGGTAATAGTCCATACATTATGCCGCTCACCATCAATTTCATCAGTAGAAATCAGCAATTTGCCGGTATCCATTTTTTTCAAAAAAGATGTTATTTTAAGGTCCTTGTCTTCATACATCGACATCACGGAACTGGTATTGGCGTTCAATGCCCACAATAAGTTAATTCTATCCTTTTTGGGGCCCCTAAAAGTTTTTTCATGCGGACGCACGATATTTTTACTCCATTCTTCCAGCCTTACCCGTACAATCAGCGAGCGTCTCTTATACTGATCGCCTTCCAGATGAAAGAACTGGTCATGCACATAAATTGCCGGCTCGTCATCGGTAACCATAACTTTTTGTTCCAGCCACTGCTGAAAAAGAGCCGCCGAACGGGTGTACCTGTTATTTGTATCGGAATCGTCCTCCTGCAGGCGGTTATACTCGATGCGGATAAAGTTGTAGGCATTGCGATTGTGCAATTGTTCATCCATACGGGGCGAAATAATATCGTAAGGAGGGCATATTACATTAGAAATATCCCCCGTTATTTCCCTGTTATAATGCACACCACAAAAAGGTTTGATTTCAGCCATTTAAATCGTTTTTCTCCATCTCTATTCTTATTTATTTAAAAGCTTAAAAAATTCGCTTTCATTTATTATTTTAATGCCCATTTCCCGGGCACGTTCCAGCTTTGAACCGGGGTCTGCCCCAACCACCAGATAATCGGTTTTTCTTGTTACATCGCTCTTTGCCACCCCACCAAGCTCTTTTATCTTTTCTTCGGCTTCAGGCCGTGACATCGATTCCAGTTTGCCGGTAATCACAAACTCAGTACCCTTAAGCGTTCCTCCCCCCGTTTCTTGCTTTCCTTTGCTCATCGATACCCCGGCTTTTTCCAGCTTTTCGATTATTTCCCTGTTTTTTGGATTTTCGAAATAAGCCACAATGCTGTCGGCAATCTTAGGCCCGACAGAGGGAATTTCCTCCAGTTTCTCTTTAGTTGCACCGGATAAATTATCAATACTTCCAAATTCATTAGCAAGAATATCGGCCATCTCTTCACCTACATGCCGGATTCCCAGCGCAAATATCAGATTACCCAGAAAACGATCTTTACTGTTCTCGATAGCGTCCAGCATGTTATCGACACTCTTTTGAGCCATTCTATCGATACTTAAAAGCTCTTCCCTCTTATTTTTAAGAGTATATAAATCGGCAAAATCGCTTACCAATCCTTCCTTATACAGAATCACACTCATTTTTTCACCGACGCCGCGGATATCCATTGCTCCACGCGATGCAAAATGCTCTATTTTTAACACTGCCTGAGCCGGGCAGGCAGCATCGGGGCAGTAATACATCACTTCCCCTTCCGGTTTATATATGCGGCTGCCGCATTCCGGGCAAACCCCGTTTACCTTAGCCGGCAAGTTAAACTCCACCGATATTGCAGGACGTTTACTCAATATCGGACCAACAACCTGCGGTATTACATCACCGGCTCTCTGGATAATCACGGTATCACCTTCCCGCACATCTTTTCTACGAATATCATCTTCATTATGTAATGTAGCCTGTTTTATGGTTACACCACCCACCGATACCGGCTCCAGCACAGCATAAGGATTTAAGGTCCCCGTTCTGCCGACATTTATGCGTATCTCTTTCAAAATAGTATGTGCCTGCATAGCGGGAAACTTGTAGGCAATTGCCCAGCGCGGTTCACGGCCAACATCCCCCAACTGCTTCTGGTAATCAATGCTGTCAATTTTGGCAACGATACCGTCAGCATCATACGGCAAGCTCTCGCGCTTTTCCATCCATTCATTGCGATATGCTTCAACCTGTTCTATAGTTTCAACTAACCGATTGTTGGGATTGATTTTAAAACCGAGAGATTTCATATAATTCAATGATTCACTGTGAGTTTTCGGAAACTGCGCACCTTCAATACGTGCCAGTGTGTAAATATAGATATCCAAGGGACGTTTTGCGGTTACAGCGGAATCCAACTGGCGTAAAGAGCCGGCGGCAGCGTTACGCGGATTAGCAAAAAGCGGCAGCCCTTGTGCTGCGCGTTCTCTATTCAATTTATTGAAACTTTCACGGGGTATAAAAACCTCGCCCCGCACTTCAATCAGAGAAGGCGCTCCTTTGGGTAAAGAAAGGGGAATGCTTTTAATCGTTTTAAGGTTTTGCGTAATGTTTTCACCCTTATACCCGTCACCACGCGTTGCGCCGACAGTAAATCTGCCGTCGATATATGTAAGAGAAACGGATAAGCCATCCATCTTATGTTCGCAAACAAAAGCAGGATTTTGTCCGTTTAAGAGCTTTAGAGTACGTTTATACCATACCTTCAGTTCCTCTTTCGAAAAAACGTTTCCCAAAGACAATAGAGGCACTTTATGCTCAACGATTCCAAAAGCCTCAAGTGGGGCAGCTCCCACTCTTTGCGTGGGGGATTCGGGTGTTAAAAATTGCGGAAATTCCTCTTCCAGCCGACGAAGTTTTTGCATCAGCAAATCATATTCTTCATCGCTGATTTCGGGGCTATCCAATACGTAATACAGATAATTATGACGGTTTATTTCCGCCCTCAGATTATCGATTTCCGATTGAACATCATTCGTTTTCATTTGCATATTAAGTATATCAGATTATACGGGGTTGATTAAATCAGGCGCAGGTATTATTCTAATATCTGATGAAATTAATTGTTGGGCTCGGAAACCCGGGACAGGGATATTCGAATAACCGTCATAACATCGGTTTTATATGCCTGAAACATTTTTCTAAAGAGCATAAAATCACATTTGACAAGAAGCAGGCGGATGCCAGAATCGGGCGCGGTAACATAGAAGGATTAGATGTCGTTCTGGCAAAACCTCAGACCTATATGAACCTGAGCGGAAAATCGGTAAACCGACTGATGCAAAAGTATAAGCTCAAACCCGAGGATATAATCGTAATTCACGACGATATGGATTTGCCGCTCGGGAAAGTGCGTATCAGGATGGGCGGCAGTTCGGGTGGGCACAAAGGCATTAACTCCATAATCGCAGAGGTAGGAACACGTGAGTTTATAAGGATTAAAGTCGGTATCGGACGCCCCGAAAAAGATGAAGAAGACAGATTCTATGACCGCGATATTGTTGACTATGTACTGAGTAATTTTTCACGTGATGAAAAGAAGCAACTTGAACCATCGATTTCAAAGGTTTCAAACGCCCTGCTATGCCTGATTACCGAAGGGCTGGAACCCGCAATGAATAAGTTCAATTAACTTTGCCAATAGCTTAATTTGAATGCTATAATCCGATTGTTTTAGATAATGGCAACTAAAAATAAATTCATAGCAGTTATCGGTAATTCCAAAGCTTCGGCACAGGAAATCAAGCTGGCTGAAGAGATCGGGCGTGAAATAGCCCAAAATGGCGCTATACTGGTTTGCGGCGGTTTGGACGGGGTTATGGAAGCTGCCTGCCGCGGCGCTGTTTCCGAAGGCGGATTGACCGTCGGTATTTTACCGGGAACAAGCCGCAACGATGCCAACCAATATGTTAAAATACCCATAGTTACCGGCATCGGTTATGCCAGAAATATTGTAGTCGTCAAATCGGCACAGGCCGTTATTGCTGTCGGCGGCGGGTACGGTACATTGACGGAAATCGGCTACGCACTGAAAAACGGTATTCCGGTAGTCGGAATCGATACCTGGCAGCTTACCAATAAAGATAAGATTAACGATTCAATAATCCGCGTTGAAAACGCATTAGATGCGGTTAGCACGGCGCTGGAAATGATATCCGATTAAAATATATTAGAGATTCGGGGGTTTAAAGTTGTCCACCATAAAAAGCCTTAAAGCCAGAGAGATTCTAGATTCCAGAGGGAACCCTACCATTGAAGTAGAAGCGCGACTTGCCGGAGGCACTATAGCCTGCGCCGCTGTTCCGTCCGGTGCCAGCACCGGTAAATACGAAGCGGTAGAGCTCCGTGACGGAGATAAAAAAAGGTATAAGGGGCTGGGAGTCTTAAAAGCGGTTTCCAATGTTAATGATATTATAGCACCGACTCTTATCGGTATGCCGGCTCAAAACCAAAGAGATATTGATAATAGGCTGATTGAACTGGACGGAACTGAAAATAAATGCAATCTGGGAGCCAATGCTATTCTGGGAGTGTCGCTGGCGGTAGCTCACGCCGCAGCAACATATTTGAAAACCCCGTTATATCAATACCTGGGAAACGAAGAAACCTATAAACTGCCTGTTCCGATGCTGAATATCTTAAACGGCGGCAAACATGCCTCCAATTCCACCGACCTGCAGGAGTTTATGGTAGTTCCTGCCGGCGCTGATAGTTTCGTTTCTGCCCTGCAAATGGGCGCCGAAGTATATCACAGCCTTAAATCGGTATTAAAAAGCAAAGGATTAAATACCAATGTAGGAGACGAGGGCGGGTTTGCCCCCTCCCTGTCATCCAATAATCAGGCAGTTGAGTTGATTATTGAGGCAATCGAAAAAGCCGGATATAAACCCGGAACGGATTGTTTCATTGCGCTCGACCCCGCCTCCAGTGAATACTATAAGGACGACAAGTATCATCTTGAGCGAGAAGGCAAGACCTTAACAAGCAGTGAGATGGTTGATTTTTATGTAAAATGGATAGACGCCTACCCTATTATAAGCATTGAAGACGGTATGGCGGAAGACGACTGGGAAGGCTGGCAGCTATTAACAAAGAAAATCGGTGATAGGGTTCAGCTGGTAGGCGATGACCTTTATGTTACCAATATCAACAGGCTGGCAAAAGGAATTGAAACTAAAGCATCCAATTCTATCCTGATAAAGCTGAATCAAATCGGGACGCTTACCGAAACAATCTCAGCTATCGAAATGGCACACCGCGCCGGGTGGACGGCGGTAGTCAGCCACCGCTCCGGAGAAACAGAAGACACCACTATCGCCGATTTGGCCGCAGGACTGTGCACCGGGCAAATTAAAACCGGGGCGCCCTGCCGCTCGGAGCGTAATGCCAAGTATAACCGGCTGCTTAAAATAGAAGCCGAACTTGGGAATAAGGCAATATACGCAGGTAAGCAGGCATTTTTAAAACTTTAAGAAGATATTAAATGAACGAGGGATTAAGGCAAACTCCCCGGCAACCACCCAAATGGCTCTGCCACAAACTGCAGTGCTTTGCTGAGTTTATTAAAAATTATACAACCGATTATAAAGACCATTATTATCTGGATATTTTTGCCGGCAGTGCTTTCCATCCCTGTAAAATAGATAACTGCAACATAGAAAGTGCCGAAATAACTGCCTTAAAAAACAATTTTCAAAAGTGCATTTTTATAGTAAATGACCTTGAACAAGCTGATTTATTGAGCCGTTCGGCTGATAAATACGGAAACAGGAGTTATATTATTACCGGTAATTGTATTAACGAAAAAATAATGCAGCAGGCTTTTGACATTATTCCCCGCTCAAAATCTTCGCTGGCGCTGATTGACCCGGTCGGCTATAAAAAATTGCGCTGGACAACAGTTAAAAAAATTGCTTCTAAAGGGATGGACTGGGATGGGCATAAAACAGACCTTCTGATATTCTTTCCTTTGGAAATGGCTGTTTTAAGAAATCTGACCAGAGAGGAATGCCAAACATCCATTGACAGACTATACGGCAATACCGGCTGGCAAAATATCCGGCAGGATAGGCTTGAGGGAAAAATTGACCACAATGAAACCGGCAAAGAACTGATTGACCTTTTTAAAAAGGGGCTTAAGGAACTTAATTATAAATATGTCGATGACCTGCAACCGGCTCTTTTCTCCAACCCTCCCATCTATCATATAATCTGGGCAAGCGACCGAGACAGCCGCAAAAATGAGATTGATAATATCTGGAATAAACCGAGCTTCCTGCCCTGTGAGCTGTTCGGTAAAAAACCCGATGAATAAAATTATGAAGAAAATCGGTATTACAACCAATGTTCCTATAGAAGTGCTTATTGCTGCCGGTTACCGGCCGGTCGACCTCAATAACATATTTATCAGCGACCCTGACCCGGAACATCTGATAAAAGTGGCTGAAAAAGATGGCTTCCCCATCAATTGCTGCGGTTGGATAAAGGGTATCTACGGCGTCTGCATGGAATACCATATCGATACCGTAATGTGCGTTACAAGCGGAGATTGCTCCAATACCGAGATGTTAATGGAGGTATTGAGACATAAGGGATTAAAAACCATTCCTTTTTCATACCCGCAAGAACCCGATGAAACAGAAATGCAAAATACCTTGAACAAACTGGCGACGCAACTGGGGACTACCCTTGATAAAGCCGAAAATGTCAGAAAACAACTGGAACCCTGCCGCAAGCTTGCCGACAGGCTGGATGAGCTTACCTGGCAAGATAATAAAATAAGCGGGTTCGAAAACCACCTGTGGCTGGTATCCGCTTCGGA
>Ga0265294_10002109_pt1 | contig 26278 bp, 23 predicted proteins | sample MunlanPumphouse3_FD_192504 | JGI IMG/M metagenome (GOLD analysis project Ga0265294, IMG submission 192504) | Groundwater microbial communities from a municipal landfill in Southern Ontario, Canada - Pumphouse #3 | ecosystem: Environmental > Aquatic > Deep subsurface > Groundwater | place... | reverse complement strand
AAACTGAAGGATTACATCCTCTATCCCAAAGTATCGATAATTCCCTTTGAAGCCAGAAGCGCATCGGTGACCATTCTAGGTAAAGTAACTTTCCCTGGCATCATCGAAATCAAGGGCCGGATGCGAATATTGGATGCCCTGGCAGAAGCTGGAGGTCTGGCTTTGGGTTGGTTTCAAAACAACACTGTGGAACTTGCCGATCTGGAAAGAACCTTCATGATTCGTGATAATCGAATCCTGCCAATTGACTTTGTAGAACTCGTACAGAATGGCAAAACCATCTACAATATTCCTCTTTTTGACAAGGACTATATCTACATCCCTTCCGCTGTGAATCGCGAGATCTATGTGATCGGTGAAGTGAACCAGGAAGGGCATTACTTTTATCAGGAGAACATGACGCTTGTGCAAAGTATCACCTTTGCCCAGGGCTTCAAAAACTCAGCCCAATCAACTGTCTATGTCATTCGTGGCAATCTCAGCCACCCCCGTATCTTCAAGATTAATACAAAGGACATCCTGAAAGCGAAGGTGAGGGATTTTCGCTTGAAACCCAATGACATAGTATATATCCCAAAACGCCCCATTGCTCGCTGGAACGAGATTGTAAACAATGCCCTACCCAGCTTGCAAGCTATTCAATCCGCCTATTTCATCAACGAAATATATAAGGATATCAAAGGAGAATAGACTTGCTATTGGGCTCGGAATGCGGGTTGCTCGGAGATGAGAATTGACAGAGTCCATTTCTCATCTAAAGTACATTATCTTCTTTATGACCCTCTTCATAGGGGTGCCTTCAGGCTACTTTTTGTCTCTGAAGTATCCCAAGATCGAGCGTATTATCTTCTTCCTGATGATGTTTTTCACAGTTCGTATGGAAGACATCAATTTCGTATCCCGCGAGACCTATCGCCTTAGCTCCAGGGGCTTTGAGATCGGCATGGTTGATATCGTAACCCTGATCATCTTCTTTCTCATTCTCAAACGCAAGCGACAATACAATCTCCACACTCCACCAGGAGCCTGGATATACTTCCTGTATTTCGGTATTTCAGCGATTTCAATCTTCAATGCTGCAGTGCCACTATTTTCGTTCTTTGAGCTTTGGAAGATGCTGCGCATGTACCTGTATTTCTATGTTGTTTATAACTATGTAAATAGCTTTGAGCAATTCAAGGACTTCATGTTGGGCATTGCCCTGGTAACCATCTACATTTTCTTTGAGGTTATGAAGCAGAAATACCTTGAGGGACGATTCCAATCCTATGGTCCATTTCCTCATCAGAATTCGCTGGTGATGTATAGCATCATACTGGGGGCATTGCTCTTTGCCTATCTTTTGAACAAAAAGGATGTCTCTGCACTTAAGCTATCCTTTTGGGTCATGATGTTTGCCATGGTGTCTGTAAACATCATCGCCACTCTTTCCCGTGCCGGGCTGGTATTGTATGCCATGTCCGTCATAGCAGTCTTGCAGCTCTCCTTCTTCTCTGGAGTAACCAGTAAGAAAGTAATCGTAACCATTATCCTGATCTTGGTATCTATGTTGATGCTGGCCCGTGCCTGGAATTCGATTAACGAGCGCTTCAGGACTGCACCAGAGGAATCCGCAAATGTGCGAAGAGAACTGGCAGAAGCTGCGATTAAAATGGCTAATGACAAGTTCTGGGGCGTGGGTTTGAACAATTTTGGAATCAAGATCAATCCCCCCTGGCAATATAGCGCTCATATTGAAATGCACAATCCTGATGATGAGGATGAACAGAATGGCCTTGTAGAAACGATCTACCTGATGATCGCCGCTGAAACAGGCTGGGTCAATCTGGGTGTATTCCTGATCTTCATCTTCTACTATTACTTCCTGAATCTCAGAAACTACAACAGGTATCGAGGTACGGATTACCAATACTTCAGCATCGGTCTGGCAGGTGGTTTGCTGGCCATTTATCTGGAATCAACCCTGGAATGGGTGCTTAAACAAACCAATAACTTCTATCAGTTGATGCTTGTATTTGCCATGATCGCAGTGATGAAAAAACTGGAACTCCGTTACCGCAACCAAAATGTGCCAATTCCCAAGAACGTCAGCACCAAAGAGCGTATCGCTTCGGAAAGAGAGCTTCACCATGCCTGAAAATAACCATCCCAAGACCATCGGAGGGAAGGGAATCAAAGAATCTCTTTCCCATGAACAGCGTAAAGAACTCATGAGCTTGATGAAGCGCATGCTGCCTCCTGTACCCTCACTGGGTATCATAGACATCAGATTTTCCTTCTGGTTCATCCGCAACTGGTACATAGTATTTATCTTTGGCCGTGACACCAGAAATCAGTTCAAATCTCTGGATAAAGGCGACATGAATACCGGGCTTACCACCGTTGCCAAAGCCGTTACATACGTGATCATGGTTCTATTTGCCCTGATTCTGCTCATGTATGCCCTCTACCTTCTCAAATCCTTGATGGGCATCGATCTATATCCTGATACTCATTTGCTCGACATAATCAGGGATAAATTGTCTGGTGGCAGATGAAGATCCTGTGTATCTCAAACTTTTATCCCCCTTACTTTGAGGGTGGATACGAGATATCCATTCAACAGAGTATGGATTATCTTGTAGAACATGGGCATAAGGTCTTTGTGCTCTGTGGCAACCGGGGTGTTCAAATTCACTCAGATATCCCGCTTGGATTCACCAATGATCGCATCCAAAGACTCTATCACTACATTGATTATTCCCATGCCTCCTTTCTGAACAAACATCAGGTGGAAAAGCACAACTATCACCTAACTTTGACCGCAATTAAGCTCTTGAAGCCAGATCTGATCTATTTCGGAAGCCTGAAGGCTATCTCCATAGCTCCTGCCCTGGCCGTGCAGAACCAGCGCATTCCCCGCATATATGATATTGGCGACGACTGGTTGCGAAGTTATTTGGGGACAGGACTCAAGAGCACTCTGTTTCGCTTTTTGAAGCGCATTCTTCCCTTCACCATCGGAGGAAATGTGATCCTTGATCCTGTGCTGGTGCCTTCCCGGTGGATGGCAGATGAATTGCAATCCCGCTATCACAGCCAGAGCATTCACATTATCCCCAGGGCAGTAGCTCTTCCCCCTTTTCAGAGAACCATTGTTCAACCACTGAGATTCGTTTTTGCCGGAAGGATCGAACCTCTCAAAGGTCTTGATATTCTGGTTGAAGCCATCAGGCTGTTGAAACCGAAATACCCGGAGTTTTCCGTTGATCTTTATGGATCTGAAGATCCCGATTACGTCATTGCCCTCAAAGCCAAAATTAGCAGTTTTGATCTTCAACCCAGTTTCCATTTCAAGGGCAAATGCCAGGACATGAACGCCATGTTAAGCTCCTATGATGTGCTTCTGATGCCAACCATGGCCAGAGAGACCTTTGGGAGAGTGATCATCGAGGCAATGGCTGCTGGCTTGATCGTGATCGCAACCAATGCCTACGGTCCTGCTGAGATCATCAGCGACAGGGTGGATTCCCTGCTCTTTGAACGGGCTGATCCTGTAGCTTTAGCCGCCTGCATAGAAGAACTCATTAGCGCTCCAATCGAGCATATCCGAAAGCTGGGCAATGCCGCACGGGCAAAAGTGGCGTCCCAATACGAAATATCCCTTGTCAAAAAAGGCATCGGGATTATCCTTGACAGTGAAGTACAAAAACAAAGAACATTAAGAGGCAAAGCATGAGAAAAGCTGATCTGATCCGCGCCATATTGCTGTTATTGATGGTATCATTGTTCCTTGGTGCTTGTGCAAAAAACAAGCGCAGCATCGATCTTGAAGAACGCGGAATGTTCTCCCAGAAGATCAAAATCCGCACTCTCCCCACGAATGCCACAATCTACATCAATGAAAAGGAAATCGGCACCAGCCCCCTGACCTACAAACTCAGCCATGAGGACAACCGGATGATCAACATAAAGGCCATCCCGATCTATCCCAATCAATACACTCAAAACATCTTTCTGATGGTGCCTCCGATCCCCAAAACCATGACCATCTACATGAATCATTATCCGGAAGACTACGATCGCAACAAGGAAAACGAGTTTGTACCACCTCAAAAACCAGATCCAATCGTGATTGTGGAAACTCAGATTGATACTGTTTATGTGGAAACTCAGATCAAAGACACCGAAGTTCTCGCCTTGCCAGCCATCTATTTTGACACTGATAAATTCAATATCAATCCCAGTGAAGTTCCCAAGCTTCAAAAGCTGGTGCAGTTGCTTCAGGAAAGACCCGGCTTCAACCTGGATATCTTTGGCTTTGCCGATTCACGAGCTTCTGAGAAGTACAACCTGACTCTTACCTTGAACCGTGCCAAAGCAGTGAAAGAATATCTGGTTGATTCAGGAATCTCTGCCTCTCGCCTGTATATATATGGCCACGGGAAAGTGCCAAAAATATCCTCCGATGGCCTGGATATGGATCTCTCCGAAAGCCGGAAAGTGCTCTTTTTACTCAAAGAAATCCCATAATACATTATGGCACAGGAACGGCTCGGTTTACGCAAGCGCATGCTGATCAATACCATATCAAACTATGGTAAGATGATCATCGGCATCTTTGTAACTATCTTTCTCACCCGCATTCTTTTTCTGGGGCTCTCCAGAGAAGAATACGGCTTCTGGGCTCTGCTCTGGTCAATCTTTGGTTACTCTCTCTTACTTGATTTCGGTTTTGGTACCGCTGTGCAGAAACACACCTCTGAATGCTCTGTCAGTGGAGACTGGGAGAAGTATAACCGGGTGGTGAGCACAGTATTTTTCAATTACGTGGCTTTTGCCTTCCTGATCGTGGTCTTTGCCGTTGTTCTCAGCTTCAATATTGGCAGCATATTTGGTTTTGATGCTGCAAATGAATCCTATTTCCGGCAGGTGCTGATCCTCTTTGGCATTGGTTCTGCCCTATGTTTCCCCTTTGGATTTTTCACAGAAATCCTGCGCGGCTTGCAAAAGATGCATACCCGAAACATCATCCAAACCAGCTTTGTAGTTCTGAACTTTGTTGGTATGGCACTCATGATTCATTTCAAGCTAAACCTGCGGGGAATGGTGTTTGTAGCTCTGGGCACCAATCTGGCATCGTCCCTGACCATGATGTATGTAGTGCATCGCCTCATCCCCACCTTTAAACTTAGTCTCAAGCACTATGACCGCTCTCTGATGCGTTCTGTGATGGGCTTTTCGCTTTATGCCTATCTGATCACTTTCACAAACTTGATCATCCTCAAAACTGATCAACTGGTGATCTCGGTATTCGGCTCGGTGGCTATGGTGGCGATATATCAGATCTCGATCCGCCTCACCGATACCTATCAGAAGTTTTCTGGTCAGTTCCTGGATAATCTGGGACCAGTCTCCGCCACTCTCTTCGCTGCTGGCAACAAATCTAAAATGACGGAAGTGATGATCGAATCCAATCGCCTGATGGGCATCATATCTTCGCTGTTATTGGTTCCACTAATCGTGTATGTGAAGCCTCTACTCAATATCTGGCTGGAGTTGGATCATACTGCTGGGATGATCTGTGCCTTGATTCTATTGATCTCCATGTATGTGTTGCTTTTTTTCCGTTCATCTTCGGTTTATGTCTTGCTAATGGCAAATGAGCATAAGATACTGGCAGTGGTGGCAGTCATCGAAGCAATAGCAAATCTTGGGCTTAGCATTATGTTTATTCACTTGATGCCCAGGTGGTTGGCAGGTTACAACATCCCCGATGCCGCTATCATCGGCGTCGCAGCGGGGACATTTATCCCCAATGTGATAATGGCCTTTGTGTTCAACATTCCCAAAGCCTGCCGCTTTGCCGGAATCAGCATTGCTCAGTATTTCAAAGATGTTGTGCTAAGGACTCTCATTGTTACCGCAATCAGCTTTGGCTTTGCCTTTGGCCTCTACAAACTGGCATATCCCGGACGTTTGCTCATGGTCTTGTTGTATGGAGCTCTCACAGCAACATTCTATCTGATTCTCACCTATTTCATCGGTCTAAAGGTTTGGGAAAAGAAGCAAATCCGGGATTATATCCGTTCCAAGATTTCTCATGCAGCGTCCTGATTGCGCAAAGCTCATTTACCAGACTCTATTGCTTTTAGTGCTGTAGCATCAGGAATGCTACGTTACGGGACAATGCCCATTAGATGTGGTCACAATGCCGTTACCTTGTGGTCACAAAAGTAACGACAAGGTAACCACATCGTGATGATAACTAATGGGCTTCAAGCACATGCCAGCCATCTCAATTTAGGCTCTCTGGATAAGATCAGGAGAAGCGCTTTCCACCCTCGAAGTACGAATAAACCACCGGAATGATAATCAGAGTGATAAAGGTCGCGCTCAGCATGCCGCCAACCACCGCTCTGGCAAGAGGAGCCTGGGTTTCTCCGCCCTCCCCCATACCGATAGCCATGGGAGTGAGCCCCAAAACCGTGGATAAGGCGGTCATTAGAATTGGGCGCAGCCGGCGTTTTCCGGCAGTTTCAATGGCTTCCCGCAGAGGTAGATTTTCATGCCTGCGCAAGTTGTTTGTAGTATCCACCAGCAGGATGGCATTATTCACCACAATCCCGCCCAGCATGATCAGTCCAATGTAGGATTGAATGTTGAAAGTTGTGCCTGTAGCCAGCAGGATGAGCACTACCCCGATAAAAGCAAAGGGGACGGAAAACATCACGATAAAAGGATCCTTGAAGGATTCAAACTGACTGGCCATCACCATGTAGATCAGAACCAGCGCCAGAACGATCCCGATAAACAACTCCCGGAAAGACTCCTGTTGTTCCTTGTAGTCTCCAACGATCTCCACCCCAAAACCGAGCGGAACGGGGATTTCGTCAAGCTTGGCCTGGATATCGGTAATCACCGCAGAAAGATTGCGGCCACTAAGATTAGCCGATACATCGATCATACGTTCCTGATTCACTCGTTCAATAATCGTTGAACTCTCACTGTTCTGGACATCAATTACATTGCGCAACATCACGGCGTTGCCCTCAGAGTTGGTGATGCTTAGATTCAGCAATTCATCCAGAGGTATGTTTTCAGCATCTCGCACCTGCACCATCAGGGGGTATTCCTTGCCATGATCGATGAAGTCGCCAGCATTATTTCCAGATAACACACTTTCCAGCATTGAAGATATCTGCTGGATGCTAAGTCCGGATTCTGCTGCTTTGATCCGGTCAATGATCAATAGGTCTTCCGGAGCACCGGCTGTGCGGCTGAGATTCACATCGGTAATACCAGGAACGGATTCCACAGCACGCATGATCTTCCCCGCAATAGCATAAGCCTCTTCCATTTCGTGACCGCGCACTTGAATCTCGATGCGTCCTCCGCCCCCACCCAAAGCCCGGGTTAAACGGTTATTGGTTACGGTTCGAACCCGGATGCGAACTCCCGGGATGTTGGCAAGTTTAGCTCTGATCTGATTCGCGATATCTTCATCACTGCGTTTACGTTCAGATTTCCCGGATAGTCTGATGCTGATTGATCCTGTGTTGGATGAGCTGGATCCCCAGCCTCCCCCACCCACAGAGGTGATAAGATTGATGATTTCCGGGATACCTGTAAGCTTGCTTTCGACCTCACGCATCTTCACATCAACCACTTCCAGCTTAGTTCCAGCTTCCATATCCAGACTGACTCTGATCTCGCCTTCATCGGAAACAGGCATCAATTCGGAATCTATAAAGAATGAGAAGAGAATGGCTAGCCCCAGAATGAGCAGAGCGATGATCGAAGTCTGTAGACGATGATCCAAAGCCCATTCAAGCACTTTATGATAAGTTGAATCAATCCGCTTCAGAATCTTGCCAACGAAGACTGAAAGACCTCTCTCACGCTTGCTCATAGCTCCCAAACTCAGATATTTGCTGGCCAGCATTGGAACCAGAGTCAGGGCTGTAGCCAGCGAGCAGATCAATGAAAACACAACCACAAATGCTAATTGCTGAAACATGATGCCGGACATACCCCTCATAAATAACAAAGGCAGGAACACAACGATGGATGTGAGCGTGCTGGCCAGGATCGGAGCTCCCACCTCCATGCTGCCATCAACCGCGGCATTTTGGGGTGATTTGCCCGTTTCCTGATGTCGGAAGATGTTTTCCAAAACCACAATCGAATTGTCCAAAAGCTGCCCAACACCAAGAGCCAGAGCGCCGATTGTCATCAGATTCAAAGTGAAGCCATTGAAGTAGAGAAGACCAAAAGTTGCCATCACCGAGATCGGTATTGCCGTTGCAATCACAGCAGTGCTTTTGATGTTTCGCAAAAAGAACAACAGAATCATGACGGCCAGCAAGCCACCCAGAAAGGCTGAGGAAGTAACATTGTTGATCGATTGTTTGATATAGACCGAGCTGTCCATTAGAGGGAGAATCTCAATCTGAGGAATACTGCGGTTTAATTCCTTGAGTTCGTCGATTACACCTTGAGCTACCTTCACGGTGTTGGTTCCCGATTGTTTATTTACCGAAATCTGGATGCCAGGACGCCCATTGATCCGAACCAGACGAGTCACTTTGGAAGAAGTATCCTCCACATCAGCAATATCCTTCAGATATATGGAAGAGCCATCTCTCTGTAAAATGATGGTGTTGCGCAGATCATCCAGGGATTCAAATACACCCGGTACTCTAACCGTGATCTGATGATTGCCTCGATAGAGGGTTCCTGTTGGCTGATTAACATTTGCAGCTTTGATCCTGCTGATCACCTGATCGATGGGGATGCTTAGAGAGGTTAACTTCAAAGGATCTATATTGATATGTATTTCTCGGGTACGGCCCCCAAAGATGTTCACACTGGCTACGCCATCCACTCTTTCCAGGCGATAACTCACCTGTTCTTCAATCAACCTTCTTACCACAATGGGATCCAAATCACTGGTCACACCCATCATAATCACGGGGGTTGCAGCCATGTCAAACTTACGCAGGGATGGGCGACTTGCTTCATCCGGCAGACGGGATATTATTCTGTCTATGCGATCCCGGATATCATTTGAGGCTGCATCCAGATCAGTGCCCCAGGCAAATCTGACTTGGACACTACTATTTCCTTCGGATGATCGAGAGCTGATTTCCTGCACTCCAGGTACTGCTGCAACAGCTTCTTCGATGGGTCGGGTCACCAGCTCCTCCATGGTTAAAGGGCTGGCTTTGGAATATGAAGTGGAGATATTGATCGTGGGCGAGGTTACATCAGGCATCAAATCCACGGGAAGTCTGGAGAGGGCAACTGCCCCCAGGATAATCACGATCAGTGCGACCATTGAGGTCAACACCGGACGCGCTACCGCACTTTGGGCAATTCTCATCTGCTGCCTGCCTCATTATTCGTACTGATCTTGCGACCATCCTCCAAAAGATCATGCCCCAGGGTTACCACCTCAGCATTGACCTCCGGGCTTAGTATCTCTACAAACTCTGGATTCTGGATGCCGATTTCCACCTCGGTAAAGGTCACAGTCTTTGTATCAGGATCAACTATGTATACTCCGGATTTGCCGTCTCGTTTGGTGATTGCCGTGGCGGGAACGGCATTTACCTGCTTCTTGGTTTGATAGCTGAGCTCTACCCTGCTGAACATCCCTGGTTTCAACTTTGAACCGGGATTGGGAAGCTCAATCTCAACCGATGCCTGGCGGGTGTTTTCCTTCAACATAGGGGCAATTCTGGCTACCCTTCCTTGAAATACTTCGTTGGGATATGCATCCAGACTGATGCGGGCTATCTGTCCTGTTTTGATGCGTCTGTAGTCTTTCTCTATCACATCGATTCTTACAATCACATTGCCGATATCCATCAGACTGAAGATCGGACTGCCCGCACTTAATTGATTGCCTTCATCGGCAAAGCGCTCTCCGATCACTCTGTGGGTAGCCGAACCAGACCAATCGGCCTTGATCTTGGTGAAAGAAAGCTGAAGTTCGGCGGCATTCCTGGCGGCGATTGCGCTGTTCAAACTGGCCTGAGCGATGTTATGTTTTGATCTTTCGGAAATAAAGCTGGCATGGAAATCATTAAACTCGGATTGAGAGATAAAGTTTCGCTCCAGCAGAGTGGTCTGACGCTCCAACTCCTCTGTGGCCAGTTGCAAAGCGTTGGCGGTCTGATCCTTTGTGGCTTCAGCCATTGCCACTGCGGCATTGGCCTTGTCAAGCTCCTGTAAGGCTAGGCGATCATCCAATTCCGCCAATAGCTGACCTTTGCTCACCACCTTGCCAATATCGGCATACAAACGGCTGAGTTGGCCCGATATCTTGGGAGAAACAACATAACTGCTTCTGGCAGACACAGTGCCCGAATAGGTTCCGGTTTCTTCAAGATCCAGGATTTGACTACGAGCTGTTTCCACTGCTACTAGCGCTGCTCCGGGACGTCCCCGATCGGCTGGTGATTCTGCCTTACTCATTAGTTTCCAAACACCTGCAATAATTACTACAGGCACAATTATCCATAGTATTCTACGAGTCATATCTATCTCCCTATCCCCCCACTCAGCAATGGAGTAATACCATAGTTCAGATGTTGTAGAAGTGCCTCATCCGTCAAGAGAAAAAAGGAAGCGAGGCAGAATATCAATATTCCACCTCGCAGTTTTTGGTCAAATCCTGACTATTTCACAATCACGAATTCGATGCGGCGATTCTCAGCTCTGCCAGCCTCAGTATCATTTGTAGCAATGGGCTTGGCTGGTCCAAAACCCTTGGTTGACATCCGGTATTCAGCCACGCCTTTGCTCACCAGATATTCTTTTACAGAATCTGCACGTTGCAGGGATAAGCGGTTGTTCAATTCCAGACTGCCGGTGTTATCGGTATGTCCATGAATCTCAACCCGGGTGCTGGGACTATTCTCCATGGCTTTAGCCACTTCATCCAGTGTATTCTGAGCTTCTGCCGTAAGTTTAGCACTACCAATCTCAAACTGAACTCCGCTAAGGGTGAAGTTCTGCTCCATGCTGATGCGGTTTCTCAGCAGGCGGCTGGTCATCTCGGATGAAACCTTCTTTGCGGTCATCTTGGCTTCTTTGCCACCAAAAGTATAGCCCAAACCGATAAATGGCATCAGATAGGAATCCGATACATTCTTTTCATACATATCAAGCTTGTCTGAATTGGCAAACACATACTGAGCGCCCAAATCCAGATTTATCTTCCATTTGGTCTGTAAAGAAACACCCAATGCGGCAGATGGTGCACTCAGGCTGAAGCCATCGTCATCGACGGCTCCCACTTCCGTATCATGGTGAACAACTCCAAAACCCAATTGCCCAAATGGCGATATCCTGCGAACGGCAGCATCCTGGAAGTTCAAGGATAACTTTTCAGATACGGGACGCAGCTTAACCATCACGTCACCGCCAATCAAAGTGGATTCAAAGCTGCCTAAGCCTTTCTCGCCTTCAAGCTGTGTGTAATAGGGATAGATCCCCAGGCTGAGGTAATCCAGCAGCCAGGCTTCATAATTGATCCCTCCCATTATGTGGTTGGTAACCTCATCGTCCATATCCACGAAGGGCATAGTGAGGCCCCCTCTGAGGCCAACCGTGTGTTCAATTGCCACTGCGGATCCGATCCAGAGAGCAAATAGAACAAGTAGTGTAAATACCTTTGAATGAGCTTTCATGTGTCTACTCCTGTTATTATTTTGTTTATCTATAAAAACTAAACCCTTTTTGCTTTTTGACAAGTGGTATTTGCGCCACAGTTACAAGCTCTATCCTGGAAACGGAGCTTGATTACGAAATAGCAAAACCCGGAGCCAGAACTCCGGGTTTTATGTATCTATAGTATTGATCAGCGGCTTAAGTCAGTCTTATCATCAATTGACTTTACAAACTCGACCAATAACTTCACTGCATTATCAAGATCACTAAGGCTGATAACTTCATTGGGAGAATGCATATAGCGGTTGGGAATGCTGAGCACTGTAGTTGCTACTCCACCGCGTTGAGCATGTATGCCATCAGCATCCGTGCCGGTTCTACCAGGACTAATCTCAATTTGTAAGGGAATCTTGTGCTTTTTGGCCAGATCACGCAGAATACCATTCACTTTGGGGTGCAAAGCTGCGCCCAGAGCCAATACAGGCCCATTACCCAGACTGACCTCACCAAAGGCACGTTTATCCACACCAGGAATGTCAGAAGTGTAAGTAACATCTACTGCGATGGCTATATCCGGCTTTATATTGTATGAGCTGGTGATGGCGCCTTTCATGGTGGTCTCTTCACCGACAGAAGCCACTGCATAGTAACTTGCCTTCAGGTTGGTCTTTGCCAGTTCCTGCATCACTGCGGCAGCGATGTACACGCCTACCTTGTTATCGGTGGCTTTGCTGACGATGCGGTCTTCACTTAGCTCTTCAATGCTGCTGTGGTAGGTAACGATGTCACCAATTGCGACCTTGGATTCTGCATCAGCTTTATCCTTGGCACCAATATCCACCCACAGGTCTTCCATCTTCAGTTTGGGAGCATCTCCATCACCTCGCAGCATATGCACGGCCTTCTTGCCAATTATTCCGCAATATACTTTCCCTTCATGATGGATATCAAGCCGCAAGCCTGGTAAGAGGTTCACATCAAAACCGCCCAGAGGTTTCAGATACAGATATCCGTTTTCATCAATATAGTTTATCATAAAGCCAATCTCATCGGCATGACCAACGATCATCACTTTGCGTTCTCCACTACCCCGTTTGAAGGCAATCAGATTACCGTTTATATCCGAAGAGACATCATCTGCACTGCCTTTGATGAACTTCCGGGTAATATCCTGAGCTGGAGCTTCGAAACCGGAGGGACTTGCAACCTTGAGAAGATTATACAGGTATTCCTTGTTCTTGACTTTCATCTATCATCCTCAGCAGTTGTTAGCTTCTTCATCAGCAAAGGGGTTCAGGGTCTTTTTCACTACCGGTTTCTCATGGGGAATCAGGCACAGGAACTTGAGAGTGTCTTCACCCACATTCTTGAAAGCATGCATCATTCCAGGATCCACATACATAATATCATTGGCTGCAAAGGGAATATCTCCACGTTCGGTTACCAGTGTGCCCTTACCAGAGAGACAATAGAGCTCATGCTCCCAATCGTGTTGGTGATATGGCGTGTTTCCGCCAGGTTCAACTTCAAACATCCGCATGGCAAAGGTTGGAGCGCCATCTTTCTGACTGATTAGCCAGCGTATCTTTGCGCCTTTTGCGCCTTCAACATCAACGTCTTCGAGTTCCACGTTGTCAAAATGTACGACTTTCATGGATACCTCCTTCTAGTATCATTTAGTAAAAATATAAAGGTCTTGGAGGCATGATGCCACAAAATTGCACAACTTGCTTCCAAAACAGGATTGTAAAGTGTGAGATGAAATCCAATTGTATTCTGTAGGTGCCTGGCTGATGGCAGCTATCAATACAGGGAATCTGACTCGTAGATATCCAGGTCTGTACTATCAGTAAAAGCTTCCGCTCCCCTGGAAAGAACCAGCCTGACGCTGCTCTTCTTCTCGATTTTGCTGCCTCCCATGGGCATGGAGCGTATGACGGTATTCCGGGGATGAGTATCGCTATACAGGGAATCTACAATGCTTCCTCTCAGCTCAAAATTGCGCAGAGTAATCAATGCTTCCTGGAAGGTTGAGCCAATCAGATCGGGTACCTTGACTAACTTGCTGCCCTTGCTGATCACCAGTTGTACAGTTCCATCTTCTTTGATCCGGGTTCCAGCACTGGGATGCTGCTCCAAAACCTGATCCAGTTTGGCACTCTCACTGAACAATGAATCCCGCACGACTACATGCAACTTCTCATCCTGCATCAAGCGTTTTGCCTGCACCAATCCCAGACCTACGACATCGGGAGTTTCCACTACTGATGGTCTGCCCAGGATTATGGGGAATACAAACTGGGAAAAGATGAAGGCAGTGATAAACATGATGCCAAAACCAATACCCAGCATATACCATGTTTTCTTCCAATTTACCTTTGCCATATCGCAGCTCTCCTTATTTGACTCTTTGCAGTTTTGCCCCGAATGCGCCATCCATGAAGTGCTTGAAGGGAATGGTCTTCAAAAAGCCAGCTTCTGTGAACTTCTCAGGCAGAATGCTCTGAGCTTTCACCAGGATAAACTTGGGATTCCTTGCCAAAAAGCGCTTGATCTGTTCTTCATTTTCTTCAGGATTCATGGTGCAGGTTGAATACACCATAAAGCCTTCCGGTTTAACGAAGTTAGCGGCATGTTCCAAAGCCTTTTCCTGAAGTTTAACCAGTTCAGCAATATCGTTGTGAGATTGCCAGCGCAAATCCGCCTTGCGGGAAAAGACTCCCCATCCCGAACAGGGAGCATCAACCAAAACCCTGTCGAAAGCAGGTGCCACCGGACCATATTTCAAGGCGTCCGTTACTATCTGCTTGATATTGGTTAGCTGCAAGCGGTCTGCAGCCTGTTTCAAGAGCTTCATTTTGTTCGGGATCTTATCGACAGCGATCACTTCCCCTGTGTTATTCAGTCTCTCGGCAATATAGGTGCATTTGCCTCCTGGAGCGGCAAACAAATCCAGAACTGATTGCTCTGGTTTGGGATCAAGCAGTTCCACGACCAGAGCTGCTGATGTATCCTGGACAGTGAAATACCCTTCTGAAAAGGCAACTTCATTCAAAACCTCACTAGCCTGAGTAGTATGAAACATCATTGGACTGGCCTCAGAAGGCACGATTTTGATACTTCTACGTTCGAAATAGGCTTCAAGCTTCTGCGCAGTGGTAGCAGTCTGGTTCACACGAATATGCAGCTCCGGATTCTCGTTAAAATAGATCGCCAGCATTTCGGTATCTTCCATGCCCCACAGGGAAATCCATTTTTGAATCAATTCGGGTGGATATGAATGCTCATTGGCTATCCGTAATACCGGATCACTGGGATATTGCAGTTCTGGGTTTCGGATATAACTTCGCAACACAGCATTGACAAAATCTGCCACTGGTGCAGAGAGTTGGCTTTTTGCCAATTCCACCGTCTCATTCACGGCTGCATGTTCTGGTATGGAATCCAGGTATTTAAGCTGATAGATCCCCAGATACAGCATGATCTTGATCTTGAGATCAGTAGAAGCATACTTCTGCACATCGGTAAAGTTACCCAGGATGAAATCCAGGTGCTGACGCATCTTGATTACGCCCTTGACAGTAGTATAGAACAAAGCAACGTCCTCACCACTGGACTTCAGCTTTTTGGCTCGTTGTTGCAACATGGAATCTGAAAACTCTCCATTTCTAAGCACTTTCAGGATAGTGCTATATGCTTCAGCCCGGAAGTTCATTTTGCCCTCTGATACAGACGTTTGATCACTTCTTTGATCAAGTGTTCGGGTGCCATCGCCTTATCCTCTTCACTCAGAAGCTTCAATTCACGCTGGATTAGAGCGGTATTGAATCCCAGTGCGAACAGCGCATTTTCCACTTCCAGAAGAGAATTATCAGCATCCCCTGCATCCTCAACATAGTCCATAAGCGTATGGATGCGATCCTTGAGTTCGACAATGAGCCGCTGAGCACTTTTCTTGCCGATGCCAGGCACCCTTGTGAGCATGGCCTCTTCCCCGCTGCGTACACTCTTGATAAAGGCCGGCACAGTAAGGGTGGAGAGAATGGAGATGGCAATCTTGGGGCCGATCCCGCTAATCCGGGTAAGGAGTTGAAATAGTTCTCGTTCTGCCAGCGAGGCAAAGCCATAGATCCTTACATCATCCTGAGATATGCTCAGAAAGGTATATAGGCTGCATTTTGAGTTCAGAGGTGGCAAAACCTCATATGTGGATACTGGAATCTTCAGTTCCCAACCGATCCCCATTGTTTCCAGGATGGCCATTACCGGGCTTTTATGCGTGAGTACGCCGTTAATGTATTGAATCATGAGTTTACATTCCATTTAATACGGTTAAAGTGTGCAGTAGCTATAGCAAGGGCATCGTAAGCATCATCATGAGCGTTTTGCTGCTTGAGATCATAGATTTGATGAATCATATAGCGAACCTGAGCCTTTGTTGCATTACCACCGCCCACAACCGCCTTTTTTACTTCCCGGGGAGAATATTCCACAATCGGGATCTTATGCTGAGCCAATGCAAGGAGAACTACTCCTCTGGCATGTCCCAGAGTGAAGATACTCTTGATATGCTTTTGAAAAAACATCGCTTCAACAGCGGCATAATCAGGTTTGTATTCACAGAGAATCACATCCAGTCTTTGATACAGAGCTACTAATCTGGCTCCTAAATCAGGCTCGCGGGTTACGTCAATGACGTCGCAACCCGCGGCAATTACTTTCCTTCCTTCGGTTTGGATGAGCCCATAGCCACAATAACGACTTCCGGGATCAATACCCACAATCATCATGGGCTTTATTCCTGGGCTAATTCCGCCATCACCTCATCAGAGAGTTCAAAATTGGCATACACTTTTTGTACGTCGTCCAAATCCTCAAGCATCTCGATTAAACGCAGGAGTTTTGAGGCTACTTCATCTGCATTGACTGTGTTCTTGGGCACTCTGGTAAGTTCAGCATTCAGCACCGGAAATCCCATAGCTTCAATATTGCCAAGAACTGTGTGAAACTCAGCGGGATTGGTATAGATGTCAAAATACTCGTCTCCCATCTCGACATCGTCTGCTCCAGCTTCCAGAGCTTGCATCATGAATTCTTCTTCGTCAAGTCCAGTCACCGGAACGTTGAAGAAACCCTTCAGATCAAAGTTCCAGGATACCGCTCCAGATTCAGCCAGATTTCCGCCATATTTGGAAAAGGTGTGACGCAGATCTGCCACCGTGCGGTTCTTGTTATCCGTCATTACATCCACCACGATGCCTACTCCATTGTGTCCGTAGCCTTCGTAAGTGATCTCTTCATAAGCTGCCCCTTCGATCTCACCGGTACCGCGTTTGATGGCACGTTCGATGTTCTCACGTGGCATATTGGCGGCTTTGGCGGATAAAATGGCAGTTCTCAGCCTGGGATTAGTCTCTGGATCCCCGCCACCGCCTTTGGCAGCGAGAATGATTTCCTTAACGATACGAGTGTAGATCTTACCGCGCTTTGCATCCGTCGCGGCTTTCTTGTGTTTAATCGAGCTCCACTTATTGTGTCCGGACATACATACCTCTTTATTTATTGAACGTCATTATCCTGCCAGGCAGCAATCACTTTCTGGGTGATATCTTCTGGTACTCTTTCATAATGTGAGAATTCCTGGGTAAAACGGCCACGTCCCTGAGTGAATGACTTTAGAGCCGGGAAGTAATTGAACATCTCTGCCACTGGCATCTGAGCGTTCAGATATTGCTTCTTACCGCGTTGTTCCATGCCCATGATACGACCGCGACGGGTGGAGATATCCCCCATCACATCGCCCATATATTCGCTGGGAACAATGATAACCAGGTTGTGAATGGGCTCCAGCAGAATTGGTTTGCATTTCTTGAATCCTTCTTTCAAAGCCATCGAGGATGCGATCTTGAAGGCCATTTCAGAGCTATCTACATCGTGATAACTGCCATAATAGACTTCCACGGATACATCAACAACCTGATATCCGGCAATAATGCCCTTTTCCATTGTCTCCACAAGACCTTTCTCGATCGCAGGGACAAAGTTTGAGGGAATCACACCGCCTACGATGGCATTGATAAACTGGAATCCTTCCCCACGTTCGGTTGGTTTGATGCGGAAATAGACATCACCATATTGTCCACGGCCACCTGATTGCTTTTTATGTTTGTAGTTGCTTTCTGCACCGGCTGTGATTGTTTCTTTATATTGGATGCGGGGAGCTTTGAGTTCGGATTCCACTTTGTAGCGGTTTTTCAGCTTTTTCAACACCAATTGCAGTTGTTGATCGCCCATACCGGAAAGCACGTTTTCATGGGTCTCGGCGTTCAATTCATAACGAATGGTAGGATCTTCGGCGATTACTCTTTGCAGAGAGCTTCCGATCTTATCTTCATCGGACTGGTTAACGGCTTTGATGGCCTGCCAGGTAGTTGCTGAAGGCAACTGCACCGGGATCATCGCATGACGGGCATTGGCTGCTACGATGCTGTTCATCACTTTAGCGTTTTTGAGCTTCACCAGTGCACCAATCTCTCCGGCACGAATCTCAGAGCAATCGTTACGGTTCTTTCCAAGCATATAATACATGTTGCCGGCTTTGTCTTTGGCTTCTTTTTCAGGTGTATAAAACTCAGTACCTGTCTTCAGTGTGCCAGAGAACATCCGGACATAGGCAAAATCACCCATGCTGGGGTCGGCATAAAGCTTGAAGATATAACCCAATAGATCGCCATTCTCAGCAGCAATGAAGCTCTTGGTCTTATCTCCGTCCATCAATTCCATTTCCTTGCAATCTTCGGGAGAAGGCAGATAGTCAATCACTCCTTGCAGGAATGCCATCACGCCCACACCAGTACCGGCAGAGCATACAAATGCGGGAACTACATCACCGCTTGCAATCGCAGCTTTGAGTCCAGTGATCAGTTTGTCCTGGGGAAGCTCCATATTTTCCAAAAACTCATTGAGCAATTCTTCCGAAGTCTCAGCCACTGCTTCCATCAGATGCATTCTGGCTTCTTCCACGGCATCTGCCATATTGGCAGGCACTTCACTTTCAGCACCGGACTTGATCGCTTTCTGACGGATGATATCCACCACGCCTTCAAAAGAACCTTCCTTGCCGATGGGGATGTGAATCTTCACAGGGTTGATACCGGTATTCTCGTGAATAGCTTCCAGAGTCTTATCATAATCAGCATGCTCGTTATCCATGCGGTTTACGAGGATGACCTTTCCCTTCTTTTTGTCTTCAAGTTGTTCCAGTGCTAATTCCAGGCCAACTTCAAAACCGCCGGCAGCATTAGCTACCACAACCACATTCTCTACCGCGGGAAGAGCTACAATGGCGTCTCCCACAAAATCTGGATAACCGGGAGCATCCAGCATGTTAATTTTGTGATCTGCATAATTTACATAACCGATGGAAAGCCCCAGAGTCATCTTTTTGGCAGTTTCTTCAGGATCAAAATCCATAACGGTATTACCTTCATCGATCTTGCCAAGTCTATTTGTGCTTTTGGTTAGAAAAAAGATTTGTTCTGCCAAAGTGGTCTTCCCAGCACCGCTGGCACCCATCAGCATAAAATTGCGTAACTTCTTCATAGAGTATTCTTTCATGTTCTTCCTCGTGTGTTTATCTCGATTTTTATAGACATTTTAACCTTGATGAACAAGGTTTTTTGCATGTGCTTAGGTGTCAATGCTTTTGTTTTACTTGACACTTACCCGCTGCCTATCATTATAGTTCATAAAAAATATTGGAGGTTCCAGATGGAACAAGATACTAGTCAATTGAGAGCGCATGAACAGTTAGCTCCTGTGATGACCGTGGGTAATTGGATCGTTTCCATGCTCCTTTTGATCATTCCTTTTGTGAATATCATCCTCTTGATCGTTTGGGCTGCCAGTTCCAGCGAAAATCCCAATCGCAAAAACTGGGCAATTGCTACCCTGATCTTTATAGCTATCAGCTTTGTGCTGGGCATGATCCTATCTGTTACAATGGCAGGATTGTTTAGCAGCTTCACTTCCGGAATGTATTGATCCTTTTCTATCAATAAAAAAACCTGATCCCTGCCAGGCTTGAAGGTCTATGCTCCGGCCTGGATTAGTATGATTCAAAACGCCGGACAAGTTCCGGCGTTATTAACTTTACACATAGCATTCCCATTATTTAACGTCACGATGCGGTCACCTTGCCGTTACTTTTGTGACCACATCGTAACGGCATCGTGACGATAACTAAGGAGCAAAAAGGAAGGTTTACAGACCTAGTAATCTCTCGCCACCCAGTACAATCCAAAGCACCACGGTAAGAGTGATAAAGGTGCCAAAAGCAAAGACCTGATCCTTATCCCTAATGAAGATCAGAAAATAAAAGATACCCAGGGCAGAGGCAAACAGCACCAAAAATGGAAGATTGATCAGTCCCATAAAAGCAGCAATCCCGGTCAACAACCAGATGTCACCACCACCCAGGCCATCGATCTTACGTACCAATTTGTATAGATAGGCCAGAAGAAGTAGAAAGCAAAATATACCCCCTGCTGCAATCAATGAATGGTAGATCCCCACATCGTTCTGAGGGATGAGAGCGAAGATCAAGCCCACCGGAATGAGGGGGATGGAAAGCTTGTGTGGGATAATCTGATGAAAGGCATCAATGAAAAAGATCGGAATCATCCATAGAGCCAGAATCGCATACTTAACAAAAATCACGTTCAGCAAGCCATATTGCAAATGCACACCAATCAAGATCAATGGAGTAATGATCTCAACCAGTAGATGATGCCAGTGAATGCGGGCTCCACAATGCTTACACTTCCCGCCCAGCATTAAATAGCTGATGATGGGAATATTGTAATAAAATGGAATAGCCTGCTTGCACTCACCACAGTGAGAAGCAGGAAAAACAATGGATTCTTTGCGGGGTAAACGATAGATCAGCACATTAAAAAAGCTGCCCAGGGCAGCGCCAAGGACAGCAAGCAGGATTATAATGATAGCACCCAAGATAATCAGATCTCCTTTTACCAGCGATCAAACAATGATCTGTTCATCATGCCCTGACCCATGCGGATCTCAAAACTCATGTTTTCTTTGGGCTGATATCGAAGTGAGAATTCAGGCAGAAGCTTCGTGTCGTTATCATCATTGATACTAAAACTGCTTTTGGTATTCATAGAGCCAAAGTTCACAAAGTTGAGGTCAAGATCCAGATCCAACTTTGGACTCAATTTATATGACAGGTGGTTTGTATAGCGTGAGAGATAATAACCAGTCCCAGTGCTGCTGCTGCTCGCTTCAAAACCCATGGAATGGGACATTGAGAGATTGGGCAGACTGCTTTTGAGTGAATAGGGACTGAAGTTCGGCCTGGGCATATTTATCTGAGCCATAAGCGGTAATAGCAAGAGGCTTAGCGAGAGAATCAACAATAGCTTCTTCATAGCATACTCCTTGTAAGTATTCCTGTTTACAAGATAATGGGGAGGCTAAATCCCGTCAAGTGTAAAACTCATTCATCAGCTTGCCCAAGCTGGCAATCCCAGTATCAATTTGCTCAAATGTGGAAAAAGTGAAGTTGAGGCGCAGACAGTTAAACTTCTCCTGTCCAGTGGGATAGAACTTGCTGCCGGGGATGAAAGTGACTTTGTGAGCCTTGGCTTGCTCAAACAATATATCAGCATTCATATCCTCTGGTAACCAAAGCCAGGTAAAGATTCCCCCATCAGGTTTGGTATATTGGATGTAGGGCGGCAGATACTCGGACATTGCGCTTAACATCCGATCCAGATAAGGACGATAGAAAGCGCACACTGTTTCCAGGTGTTGCGGCATAAAGCCTTCAGAGAGGAATCGAGCTGCTACGCGTTGAGATACGCAATCGGGAGTGATGTTTACTTTCTGTTGCCAGGAGCACATCCTTTCGATCAAGACTGGGCTGCCTTTGGCAAAAGCAAGGCGCATCCCAGGCCCCAGGATTTTGGAAAAAGAGACAATCTCTGTAACAATCTGGGTGTTGTGATATTCGTCATGCGCAATGCGGAACAAGGTTGGCACAGGTGATCCGCTGAAGCGTAAGCGGGAATAAGGATTATCTTCCAGGATGGGAATATCCATGGCCATGGCATATTCGATCAAGGCCTTGCGCCGGGCGTACGACATGGTGATTCCGGCTGGATTATGGAAATCTGGAATGGTATAGATCATTTTGACTTTCTTTCCCGCTTTCTGCAGTTGATCAACCTTCTGTTGCAACTTGTTCAGATCCAGACCTTCCAGATCCAGGGGGATCGCTGCTAATTCGGCACCCACAGCTTCAAAAGCCACCAGAGAGCCCAAAAAGCTGGGTGCTTCACAGATCACAACATCGCCGGGACTAACCAGGCAGCGGGTCATATAGTAAATCGCATTGGTCGAGCCAGCAGTAACAAGGAGCTGATCGAGATTGAGATCATAACCTTCCCATTTTAAAAGCTCTTTTTTCAGTTCCTGATCGCCTTCACTGGCTCCATATTGGAGCACGGACATGCCTTCGCTTGCCACAACCTCTGCATAGAGCTTGCTTAGAGTATCCCTGGGAAAGGTTTTGGGTGAAGGAAAGCCTCCGGCAAATGAGATCAATCCTGGAATATTCCTGGTTGATGCCACCAATTCCCTGATCATCGATGATTTCATCGTGCGTGTGGATTCATTTAGCAATTCATTGATCATCTTGAGTGTCCTTTATCTTATTATTTTATATTTCAAAAGAGAAGCTGGAAAACAAGGCCGGCTCCGCTATCAAGCTGCAGGAGCCGGTAAACACAATTGGAGATTCGCCAAATTGCTCAGGGATAGATGCGATAGATCATCCTTGGGAAGGGAATGGTTTCCCGGATGTGGTGGATCCCGCTCATCCAGGTTACCAGACGTTCCAGCCCGATCCCAAAACCACTATGGGGAACAGAGCCATACTTGCGCAAATCCAGATACCATTGATAGTCTTCAATCGGCATGTTCTCGGCTTGCATCCGTCCTAACAGAAGGTCATGATCATCTTCACGCTGGCTGCCACCGATAATCTCACCAAATCCTTCCGGAGCAATCAGATCGCTGCCCAAAACCAGATCGTCATTCTCGGGATCACGTTTCATATAAAAGGCTTTGATCGCTTTGGGCCATTTCTCAATGAAGACTGGTACAGGTGATCCCTCGGTCAGCATCACTTCGTCAGCTGCGCCAAGATCACTGCCGTGATCAATCTCACTGCCCTTGCTGCGTAAATACTCGATGGCTTCATAGTGTGTCATTCTTTTGAAGGGAGTGTCTGCAGCTTTGAGGGCATCTTTGTCGCGTTCAAGAATGTCCAGCTCTTTATCGCACCTGGCCAGCACACTGCGGATAACGTGACGGATTAATCCTTCCTGAATTGCCATGTTCTCTGCGTGTTCAACGTATGCTGCTTCGGCATCCATCATCCAGAACTCGGTGAGGTGCTTACGGGTTTTGGAGCGTTCGGCACGAAATACCGGGCCAAAATCATATACTCTGCCAAGGCTCATAATGCCCGTTTCAAGGTACAATTGGCCGGATTGGGAAAGATAAGCCTGACCTTCATCAAAGTATTCCAGTTCAAAGAGTGTGGTGGTTCCCTCGCAGGCATTGGGAGTCAATATCGGGGAATCAAAACGGAAGAAATTGTTGTCGTTCAGATATTCGCAAATCGCAAAATAGACGGTGTGACGGATTCTCAGGATCGCCCATTGCTTCGGAGAGCGAATCCAGAGATGTCGGTTTGAGAGCAGGAAATCCGGGCCATGTTCCTTCTTTCCGATCGGATATTCCTCGGCAATCTGCACAGCTTGCACCTGGGTCACAGATAGTTCATATTGCCCGGCAAGCTTCTGGTGCTCTTTGGGAACTCCGCAGATGATAACGCTGGATTCAAGGCTCAGACGTTTGGCCTCCTCGAAGGCCTCCTCGCCCAAATCTGGCTTAAATGCAACAGCCTGCACTTCCCCACTGCCATCCCGAAAAATGATGAAAAGCAGTTTACCACTGCTGCGGATGTTGCGCACCCAGCCTTGGAGTCGCACCTCTTCGCCCAGATGGGCTGCAATGTCTTTTACAATAATATCTTGCATCAATCTAAACCTTAATCTTTTTGTTCTTTAGCTGCTCATCAATGATCTTCAGGATCTGCATGGCTACTTCCAGGGCTTTGGTGCCCGCATAACCATCAACGATAGGTTTGCTATCCGTTACGATGGCATTCACCCAGGATTCCAGCTCCAGAGTTAGAGCGTCTTTGGGGCCGTCAGTACACTCAAGGATCTGTTGATCGACAAGCTTCTCGGGATCAATATCTGTAGCTCCCATCATGATCTTGGGCAGGTATTTCATCAGCTTGGGGCTCTTCTTGATCACTCGGGCTTGTTTGGCCTGGAAATCCAGACTGATATAGCTGTCTTTTTGGAAAAACCTGATCTTGCGCTCCAGTTTCAGAGAAACCCGGGAAGAAGTCACATTGGCTATTGCTCCATTCTCAAACTCAAGCCGGGCATTGGCAATATCGATGCTCTTGGTAAAGAGTCCAATGCCGCTGGCATGAATGGTTTTGATGGGGCTATTGATGAAACTTAGGATCAAATCTATATCATGAATCATCACATCCAGCACCACTGGCACATCCGTGCCTCTCTTGTGGAAGGTGGAAATACGGGTGGATTCGATAAACAGTGGATCCTTGATCTCATTCTCTACTTGAAGGATCACAGGGTTGAAGCGCTCAATATGCCCCACCTGAATCTTCAAGTTTTGAGCTTCCGCAAGGGTCAGAAGTTCCTGCGCCTGCCATAGCTCACTGGTGATCGGCTTTTCCAGAAACATGTGCTTTCCTGCTTGCAGCGCAGGCTTCGCCAGCTCGTAATGAGCAGACGTTGTAGCAGCAATATCGATGGCGTCGCAGGCGTTAAGCAGTGCTTCATAAGAAGGGAAACTACGGGTATCAAGCTTTTCGGCAATCTCTTTCGCCCTCTTGGTATCCTTATCATAAATCCCTACCAGACAAGCATTCTGCATGCTTTGAAACTTGCGAGCATGATGCTGCCCCAAATGCCCAACACCAACAACGCCAATCTTCATCATCTATAACCTTACTTTTTGAGCTTTGCGCCCACTTTATCAAGCATATCGCGGGTCATGCTGTCAAGATCATACTCAGGCTTCCAACCCCATTCCTGGCGGGCAGCACTGTCATCCATGCTGTTTGGCCAGCTATTGGCAATCGCCTGCTTCACAGGATCAACCTTGTATTCCAGCTTGAACTCCGGAATGTATTTGCGGATTGCAGCGGCGATGATCTCAGGATCAAAGCTCATAGCGGTAACGTTGAAGCAATTGCGATGAATGAGTTTGGCAGGATCTGCTTCCATCAGCTCTACAGCACTGCGCAGGGCATCCGGCATATACATCATATCCAGGAATGTGCCTGACGAAAGATTGGAGGTGTAAGCCTTTTGCTTGATAGCCTCGTAATAGATCTCAACTGCATAATCTGTTGTTCCGCCACCGGGAAGCGTTACATTGGAGATAATGCCAGGATAGCGCAAACCACGTGCATCTACGCCATACTTCAGGAAGTAGTAATCACTCAGAAGCTCTCCGGCTACCTTGGATATGCCATAGATGGTTGTTGGCCGCATGATGGTATCCTGTGGCGTTTGATCCTGAGGCGTAGTAGGACCAAAAGCTCCAATTGAAGATGGAGTAAATACAGCTCCTTTGACGTCCTTCATTACTTCCAGACAGTTGAAGATAGTCTCCATATTGATCTTCCAGGAGAATGCCGGATTAGCTTCGCCTTTTGCGGAAAGCACTGCTACCAGGTTGAATATAGTATCAATCTGATATTTGGTGACAATCTCTTGCATCGATTTGCCTTCGGTGGCATCGATTTTGGTGGAGGGTCCACCTTCCATCAGTTCAATAGGCAGAGGAGTGTGATTGTAGGTAGCAACAACGTTGTTTGCTCCATAAATCTTTCTTAGATAGGGCACTAGTTCGGAACCGATCTGACCGGCTGCACCAATAACGAGGATATTTTTCATGGGCTGTACTCCTTTGAATAATCTCAAAAATCTATGATACACCTATTTTGAGAGCTGAATAACTGTCAACCACAATGTGTTCAAGTTCATAACCAACATGCTATCTGTGGTAAGTACCTGCAAGCCTTCACTTGTTCCTTGCTCATTTCTGGTTATGCTATCCATAGAACACAACAATAATAATACTAGAGAGGATACAGATATGGCAATGAAAGAACATCTCCTGGCTTCCATTAAAAAAGCAATGCAAGGCGAAATGGATAGCGTCAGCCTATACCAGAATGCAGCAGAGCATAGCTCGGATGCGGAAGTGAAAGACTTCTTCCTGTCCCGCAAAGAAGAAGAGCGCATACACTACAACTACCTGCTTGACTATTATCAGCAGATATCAAATGATCTTCAACCCAGCGATATAAATGATGATCTAAAAACTGATAATCTAAAGAACAGCATCTTCTCTGATTCATTCATCAAACGGATCGGCGAAGATCAAGCTCTATTCTCTGCAATCTCCACTGCTATGCTGT
>Ga0265294_10002108_pt1 | contig 26279 bp, 25 predicted proteins | sample MunlanPumphouse3_FD_192504 | JGI IMG/M metagenome (GOLD analysis project Ga0265294, IMG submission 192504) | Groundwater microbial communities from a municipal landfill in Southern Ontario, Canada - Pumphouse #3 | ecosystem: Environmental > Aquatic > Deep subsurface > Groundwater | place... | reverse complement strand
TGGAAATTCAACGGAGAAGGAGAAGAACCTACTTTGTTCAAAGAAATGCTGGAATATGAGTTCGTGAAACGTCAACAACGTAATTACAAAGCTTAATCAGAAATCATGGAAAAAAATATTAATATCACGCTTAAAATCTGGCGTCAGGCAGGTCCGAAAGAAAAAGGAAAATTCGAGACCTACAAATTAGAAAACATTTCAACCGACAGTTCTTTTCTTGAAATGCTGGATGTGCTAAACGAGAAACTTGTACGCGAACGCAAAGAACCCATTGCCTTTGATCACGATTGTCGCGAAGGCATTTGTGGTATGTGCGGATTGTACATCAACGGTCACCCGCACGGTCTTGACGGTGAAACCACCACCTGCCAATTACACATGCGCAGGTTTAATGACGGCGACACCATCACTATTGAACCCTGGCGATCAACAGGATTTCCTGTAATCAAAGATTTGATTGTAAACCGCGGCGCATTCGACAAAATCATACAGGCCGGTGGTTATGTGTCGGTTAATACCGGCGGTATTCCGGATGGAAATGCTATTCCTATCCCAAGACATAAAGCAGAAGAAGCGATGGATGCAGCTTCTTGTATCGGATGCGGTGCTTGTGTAGCAGCTTGTAAAAATGGTTCTGCCATGCTGTTTGTTGCTGCCAAAGTCAGTCAGTTTGCCTTGCTGCCACAGGGACAGGTTGAAAGAGTTGCCCGTGCCAAAGCCATGGTATCCAAAATGGACGAACTTGGATTTGGTAACTGTACCAACACAGGTGCCTGTGAGGCAGAATGCCCGAAAGCCATTTCAATTTCGCATATTGCAAGGCTCAACCGGGAATATCTGAAAGCAAAATTTAAAGATTGATTTATTCCAATCTCAGCTATAAAAAAACCGGCCAAATGACCGGTTTTTTTTATGTTTTCAGTTGTTAGTTAACCTTTACTTCAACTCATCAGAAGTATATGCTTTCGGTAATTTTCTTAGATTATACCCGGATGCCATGATTTCACCATAAGCACCGGCAGAGCGCAGAGCAACGATATCACCACGTTTGGTTTGATTCATCAGATAGTCCTTCACAAACACATCCGAAGATTCACAAATGGGTCCGACTACATCATATTTTTCTTCCGGTAAATCCGATGAAAGATTTTCGACACGATGATAGGCTTGATACAAAGCTGGTCGTATCAATTCTGTAAACCCGGCATCCAGGATTACGAACTTCTTTGAAGTACCTTCTTTCACATACAACACTTTGGATATCAAGCTACCACATTGAGCAACAATGGACCTGCCCAATTCAAAATGCAGGGTTTGCCCGGGACGTAAAGTCAGGTGATCACGGAACACCTTGAAGTATGCTTCGTATTCAGCAATCGGAAAATGATTCGGATGTTCATAGTTGACACCCAAACCGCCACCAACATTAATATTTTCAAGTGTTATCCCGTTTGCTTCAAAATGGTACTGTAATTCATTCACCTTTACACACAAATCCTGAAAAGGAGTCATATCCGTAATTTGCGAACCAATATGAAAATGAATTCCAATCAATTTTACGTTTTGCAGATTTCTTACGATTTGCGTTACCTTTTCAAGCTCCGTCAGGTTAATACCGAATTTATTTTCATTCAAGCCTGTTGTGATATAATGATGGGTATTGGCGCTTACATTTGGATTGATACGGAGCGCAACCCTGGCAATTTTTCCTTTTGCACTGGCAAGCTCATCAATTATTTCAAGTTCAGGAATTGATTCTACATTAAAGCAAAAAACATCATGTTCCAAACCGAGGTTGATTTCCCAATCAGCCTTCCCTACCCCGGCAAAAACAATCTTTGAAGGAGCAATGCCAGCATTCAGAGCCGCTTGCACTTCGCCTCCACTTACACAATCAGCACCCAGCCCAGCCTCTTTAATAATCTTTAATACGACAGGATTCACATTCGCTTTCAGCGCATAGTGCACTTCAAAAGGCTGACCGTCGATATGGCGATTAATTTCAGCCAGGGAAGACCGTAACACCTCCAAATCATAATAATAAAAAGGAGTAGTAATATCGCGGAATTTATCTACCGGGTAGTTCGCTTTTATCATGTAAAATATAATATTTGAAACTACATGAGTCACTTTAGACGTTTGACGTATGACAATACTTTTCTTTTCTAATGTGACCTGCTGTAATTCAGAAATTAGTTAAACAAAGATGCGCTCAGAGCTTGAAGTGCCGCCTTTTTGTCGGCAGTATTCACCAGGAACGACACATTGTAATTGCTGCCACCATAAGAGATCATACGAATAGGAACATCTTTCAGCGCATGCACTGCTTTCGACTGGAAACCAATATTTTCCGGCTGAAGTTCTCCTACCACACATATTATCACCAAATCTTCATCGACAGAAACAGTGCCCAATTTTTTCAGGTTATCCACAATTTCTTTCAAATTTTTGGTATTATCAATGGTTACAGAAACGCCTACTTCCGAAGTAGTTACCATATCTATCGGCGTCTGGTATGATTCAAAAATTTCGAACACCTTTCTCAAAAACCCATAAGCCAGCAGCATTCTGCCCGATTTGATTTTTATCGCCGTAATACCATCTTTAGCTGCAACAGCTTGTATGGCAGACTTGTTAGTTTTTGAAGAAATGAGTGTCCCGGGCGCTTTGTGATCCATTGTATTCAACAATCTTACCGGGATATTATTTAGCTTAGCAGGAAGAATGCAAGTTGGATGCAAAATTTTTGCTCCAAAATAAGCCAGTTCGGCAGCTTCTTCAAAATTCAGGAAGGGAACTGGTTTTGTTTTCTCAACAAAGCGAGGATCATTATTGTGCATTCCATCAATGTCCGTCCATATCTGAATTTCATCCGCTTTAACAGCTGCACCAATCAGCGAAGCAGTATAGTCGCTCCCTCCACGTTGCAAATTATCAATTTCACCGTAAAAGTTCCGGCAGATATAACCTTGCGTGATATAATATGTCTTACCGGGATTTGCATCCAGTTGTTTTGCAAGATTTTCTGCAATATATGCAGTATCCGGCTCCGAATTCTTATCTATTCTCATGTATTCCAGAGCAGGAAGCAACACTGAACTTTCACCCTGTTCTTCTAAATAAATATGAAACATGCCGGTAGAAATTAATTCTCCCTGAGCAAGAATTGCTTTTTCTTCAAAAATGGTAAATACAGCTTTCGAGAAAGTACGTAAATAATCAAAATGCCGCTGAACTAACTCCCGGGCATCAGATTTAGAGGAAGATTTGGAGTATAACTCTTCAATAACATCCTCATACTTTTGTTCCAAAGCATTGATGCGCTCCAAGGCTCCGGAAGCATTATTTTTGTAGAAATAATCAGCAATCTCAACCAGGCTATTGGTTGTTCCTGACATAGCTGACAATACTACAATTTTTTGTTCTCCATCGCAAATCAGCTTTGCAACTTCTTTGATTCGTGCAGCAGAACCTACGGATGTTCCGCCGAATTTTAATACTTTCATCTGTTAATAATTATTTTTTAATGGTCAAATGTCATACATTGAATAAGCATGTACATTTTTATGATAATTTTTTTCTTGTTAGAACCGAACCAGAACCCACGTTTCATTTAAGTAGTGTAAATAATTCCCTCGTATTCTTTTATGATGCAAAAATAATACTTTTTTTGTAATTATTAAGCATTTGCTATATATGCGAAATTTATCTAAATTTGTCACAAATACAGTGTTCATCATGATAAAAAAACATTTACACTTTTTTTTGTTCTTGTTTCTGCTTTCTGTTCAGGCTTTTGGTGCCGGTTCCAGAATCCGGATCAATCAACTGGGTTACTTGCCAAATGGGTCGAAAAAAGCTGTTTTAATCAGTGAATCAGCCACCAATATTCAGGAGTTTTCGATACTCGACGCCCTTACAAATGAAACATATGCAACATTAAATACCGTACAGTCATGGGGTAGTTTTGACAAATTCAACAGTAATTTCATTCTCGATTTCAGTTCATTTAAACAGGAAGGAGCTTTTTACATCAAGGTTGGGGATACCTACTCTCCCACGGTTTACATCCATCAAAACATATTCATTAACACAACAAACCAACTTATTACGTACCTGCAATCGCAACGTTTGGCGGGAGATGAAGCCGCCGGTTGGTGGTACGACGCTTCCAATAAAATCAGCAACGCGTCTGTAAATGCAAGCGTAACTTATCAGTTACTTTTTATTTTCAGTAAACACCCCGAAATTTTTGATGACGAGGCAGATTCTTTCGGGAAAAAGCAACCCAATGGTATTCCCGATCTCATCGAGGAAGCAAAATGGGGAATAGACCAACTCTTGAGGATAGATTACGAGTCAACAAAGGTTGCTGTAGCTGCTAAATTTGCAGCTGTTTTTGCACTCGGATCAGATGTATTACGGAATTTCTATCCGGAATTAGCTGAGAAACTTGCTGGCAAATCCGCTGAAATATATCAATATGCCAAAGCGCAGGATGTTGTTTTCAAAGGAATGGCAAATGCAGAAGATAAATTCACTGAAGAAAACTGGAAAGATGACATGCAACTGGCTGCCACGCAATTGTATTTTCTCACTTTCAATGAGTATTATTTAAAAGATGCTCAGGCATACGGATTAGCAGAACCGCTCCCGCAATGGCTTTTTGCCAGTTGCGACAAACCTTTACAGTTTTATCCTTACATCAACTGGAGTCCGTATTTACTCATGCAAATTGAAAACCCTCAGGTAAAGAAAAACTACCAGCAAAACATGAACATCGCTTTGCAACGGGCACTACTTACTGCATGTGATAATCCTTTTCACATTGGGATTAACCTCTCTGAAAACTCAAATAACAAGATTGCAGCTTTACACAACCTGTGCCATGCATACAGGAAACAAACAAACGACAGCACATTCATTGAGATGGAAGAAGCCCTTTTTAACTGGATTTTCGGATGCAATCCCTGGGGTATTTCCATGGTTACGAAATTGCCTGAAAATGGAATTACCCCTCTTCATCCGCATGCGAAAAGTTATATTGAATCAGATGAAATTCTTGCTGGGGCGATGGTAAACGGAGCTGTCAGTAACCATTGTCTGAAAGATACTGACGCTGAAAAACAGATTTACGATGGAGCTTATGAAAGATACCAGACCGATTGGGCAATATACCATGACCATGTAAATGATTACGTCACCAACCAGCCTAACATTGACGGAACAGTGGCATTACTGCATATGTTGTCTGTTCGCCAGGCCGCGGGAGAGAAAAAAATATTTTTCGATAAAAACAATTACGATCGTGGTGGTATTAACCGTTTCAACCCTGAAAAAAAACAGTTAACGATTATTTTCACCGGACATCAGTATGCCGACGGGTACAGAAAAATCAAGGCTACACTCGACAGACACAATGTAAAAGCAGCCTTCTTTTTTTCGGGAGATTTCTTAAGGAAACCGGGAAATGCCCGCAAAATAAAAAAATTAAAAGAAAAAGGACATTATATCGGACTGGCAACCAATCATTATGAAAAACTGGCCGAATGGAGCAATGCAGAATCTTCGGGCATTCGCAAAAACGATTTTCTGAATGATTTAAGAGAAAACTATGCCGCACTGAAAAAACATGGTATCGGGAAACAACAGGCTCCGTTTTTCAGCCCTCCATTTGAATTGTACAACGACAGCATCAGCAAATGGTGTAAAAATGTCGGCGTTTACCTCATTCGTTCCACTCCGGGGACCTATTCCAATCTCGATTACACTTTCCCTGAAATGAGGGAAAATTATTACTCAAGTAAAGAAATCATGGACAGAATTATGCAGGTTCAGCAATCAAACGGATTGAACGGATATATCCTGCAATTTCATTTTGGTACAAATCCGGGAAGAAAAGATAAGTTTTATAACAGTCTTTCCACTTTACTTGGAAGTTTAAAAAATGCCGGCTACGAAATTGTGGATATCTTTACAGCAATGGATTTGGTTTCAAAACCGGATGAATATCAACCTAATGAAGGAAAAAATAATAGGAAAAAAGTAAAAAATTAAAACCATAAAGTCCAACGGAGCACTTTATGGTTTTACCGGCTTTTAATAGAAGGGTGGAAAACGGGGCTCGAACCCGCGACCTTCGGAACCACAATCCGACGCTCTAACCAACTGAGCTATAACCACCATGTTTTGGAGCTGCAAAGATAATAAAGTGAGGAATTATATCCAAACAAATTCAACAAAATTCAAATAAATTTTACATATCTCTACGAATCAATTATTTACACTGGTTTTAAATGAAATTTTTACTTACAAATCCTGCGCTAGACCAACAAATATCACAAATAAAACAACAAATCAGACTATCGATGGATGGCATCATTTCCGATTCGATGAAGTCCCATGGAATTGTTTACAAAATAAATTATGGTGTTTCAATTACCCGTATCCGGGAGATTGCAAAACATTACACAAATAATCATGATTTAGCTCAACGATTATGGCTCCTCAATATCAGAGAGACCATGATAATGGCGACACTTTTACAACCTGCCGAAACATTTACACCTAAACTGGCATCCAGCTGGTTAGAGCAATGTAACAACATTGAACTGATTGAACAAGCTACAATGAACCTGTATCAACACCTGAATTTTGCACCCGATTTTAGTCTTAATTGCATCGAATCAGATAAGATCCTGCATAAAATATTCGGTTTTACGCTTGCCCTGCGGATCTATCATCAACTTTCGCCTACAGAGATAGAAAAAATTTTACAGTTGGTACAACAACTGAACATCCCAGATAACGAAAACACTTTCTATAACTCCGTGGCAATATGTCTTGCCAGGTTATCCAGAAAAGATGAAGCTACAGCCCGTTTAATCTATACCCGCATCCGGGGATTTGCAAACAACCCATTTTCAGGCAAAAACCACATCTATCAAACAGTTAAACAAGAATTAATATTTTTAGGAATTCTGGATGAGAATTTATGAAAAATACCTTATCTTTGTGAGGTTTTATCAGTTTCAATGAAAGAAGAAAGTTCTACAATCGTCAATATATTCACGGATTATCTGGTCAGACATAAACACAGAAAGACCCCTGAAAGATTTGCCATCCTGGAAAAGATCTACACGCTCGAAGGTCATTTTAATGCTGAAAAATTATACGAAAGCATGAAAAACGAGTACAGGGTAAGTCTAGCAACCGTTTATAACACGCTTGATTTATTATTAGAAGCAGGATTAGTAATCAAGCACCAATTTGACGGTTTATCTGCTCAGTATGAAAAGTCAATCGGCACTAACATCCACAACCATTCTGTTTGCATTGTTTGTGGAAAAGTCAAGGAATTTACGGATAAAAAAATCAGAAAGGCCATTCAATCGAAAGAATTTGCCAATTTTCAGAGCACACATTATTCCCTGTATATCTATGGGGTATGTAAAAAATGCAGTAATAAAAAATAGTTTATATCCATAACAATGAAAGTAGATGTATTATTAGGTCTCCAATGGGGTGACGAAGGAAAAGGGAAAGTAGTAGATGTTTTAACCCCGGGTTACGACCTGGTTACACGTTTTCAGGGGGGGCCGAATGCCGGACATACCCTTGAATTTGAAGGTCAGAAATATGTACTCCGTTCCATCCCCTCCGGGATTTTCCAGGGAAATAAAATTAATATTATCGGAAATGGAGTAGTATTGGACCCTGCACTATTCAAAGCCGAAGTTGAAGCACTCGAGGCTTCGGGACATCCACTGACCGAAAGATTGAAAATATCTAAAAAAGCGCACCTGATACTTCCCACACACCGGTTGCTCGACCAGGCATATGAATCAGCCAAAGGATCCGGGAAAATCGGCACCACAGGGAAAGGCATTGGTCCGACTTATACAGATAAAATCAGTCGAAATGGGGTAAGGGTTGGTGATATCCTGCATAATTTCGAGGAAAAATACCGGACAGCTATCGAGAGACACAAAAAACTGCTGGCGCAATATAATTTTGAGTATGACCTTGCTTCGTTAGAAAAAGAATGGTTTGATGGTATTGAATACATAAAAAAATTTGAACTAATTGACAGCGAGCACACCATCAACAACGCCATCAAAAACGGTAAAAAAGTACTGGCTGAAGGAGCACAGGGAACCATGCTGGATATTGATTTCGGCTCATATCCTTTTGTAACATCTTCGAATACCATTTGTGCCGGAGCTTGTACCGGTCTGGGGATTGCTCCGCGTAATATCGGAGAGGTTTACGGTATTTTCAAGGCTTACTGTACCCGCGTGGGTAGCGGCCCGTTTCCCACAGAGCTTTTCGATGAAACCGGCGATTTGATGCGTAAAAACGGCAATGAATTCGGTTCGGTTACAGGTCGCCCGCGCCGCTGCGGATGGATAGATTTAGTTGCCCTTAAGTATGCTGTAATGATCAATGGGGTGACACAACTCATCATGATGAAAAGCGATGTAATGGATACTTTTGAATCCATCAAGGCTTGCGTGGCATATAAAATAAATGATGTTGTGACCGAAGATTTTCCTTACTCTATTGATGAAAAAGTTGAACCGATATACGCTGAGTTGCCGGGTTGGCAGACCGACATGACGAAAATGCAATCAGAAGATGAGTTCCCCCAGAAATTCAACGCATACCTGAATTTTCTGGAAGAAGAGTTGGAAGTCCCCATTAAAATTGTATCGGTAGGTCCCGACCGGGCGCAGACAATTCTCAGGTAAAATTTCACACTTAATTTATCAGTTAAAATAAAATTAAAAAACCTGGTTGACTTCTGTTTAAATCAGAATTGTCAATCAGGTTTTTATTTGCAAAAAAGACTATCTCAGTTTAAGCAGTTTTGCAATTTTATTTTTAAAATCCGTATTCTCCATAAAACCGGTAAACTCTTCTGCACCGGGTCCGAAAGCAAAAACGGGAATAGGAACACCGGTGTGACTTTTAGTAGAGAAGTTTGCTTTAACATTCCTTTTCTCTATGTTTCCAGTTGGTAATGTCAAGCCTCCGGTTTCATGATCTGCAGTAACAATGACCAGGGTATTGCCATCTTTTTCAGCAAAATCAAGCACTTTCCCGATGGTTTTATCAAAATCCAGCATCTCATTGACAACCATATCAATATCATTATCGTGCCCCCCCCAGTCAATTTGAGAACCTTCTACCATCAGGAAAAAACCCGTTTTATTATTATTTAAAATGTGAATAGCTGACATAGTAGCCTCCGGCAGAAAATCGCTCCGCACTGAAGCTACAGGAGGATGTTCTTCATACAAAAGGCCGGCAAGTTTACCTTTATTTGTTTTCTTTACTTCATCTATACTGTAAGCAATCTGATAATCTTTGCTTTTCAATTCTTCTATCAGGTTTCTTTTATCTTTCCGGTTTTCAAAATGTTTTTTCCCTCCTCCGATAAACACATCAATATCAGTATTTAAATAATCGGCAGCAATTTCCTCGTACATATTTCTGTTCACCTGATGAGCAATAAATGATGCGGGAGTAGCGTGGGTGACCGCGCAAGCAACAACAATTCCCGTCGCCAAACCGTTCCTGTCGGCCTGCTGCAAAATTGTCTCAACACGAACCGAATCGGGACTCATTCCTATCATTCCATTTTTCGTTTTCACACCCGTTGACAAGGCAGTTCCTCCTGCCCCGGAATCTGTAGTAAATTTGTCGGACGAATAAGTTTTTGAATAACCCAAGTGTTTCAAGCGCTCTAATTCCAGAGAGTTACCATTGCTAACCATGGCTGCATAAATTTGAGCAATTCCCATTCCATCGCCTATTAAAAAAATTACATTTTTAGGCATTCTGGCTGCCGAAACCGATTCGGCAAGGCAAAGTAGTGCAAAAAATAAAATTGTTGATTTTTTAAGCATATTTGTTACATTAATACATTTATCCTAACGCTTTTGAGATTCCTTTTAATTCTGTCCTGATTTTTCTTAAACGTTCAATCAGTTCCTGCTGTTTAGCAACATGATCTTTTTTTTGCCCGAGTTTTTGTCGAGCACCTTCCAAAGTCAGGTTTTGATTATTAACCAAAAACATGATTTGTTTCACTAAATTGATATCGTCACGGGTATAGAAGCGAGTACCCTTATCATTGCGCCTTGGCTTAAGTTGTTTAAACTCTTTCTCCCAAAAACGCAGATTCGAAGCGTTTATTTCCAACATCTTCGATACTTCAGCAATTGAGTAATAAAGTTTTTCCATAAACAACAAAACAATTATTTGTTAATTTTCAATCGTTGACCTGGCCGGATCATGGACCCTTTTAAATTGTTCCATTTCCGGATACGGGAAACAGAAACACCGTAACGCGCAGCAATACTACTCAAGGTTTGTCCTTTTCTGACCATATGATATATTACTTTCCCTCCGGAAGCAGCGGTAGCTTGTGGAATATTCACTTCTGCCCGGCGGTTATTAATTAAAGAATCGGCCTTATATGCCACAATATCTTCAAATTTATCAATAAACATTCCCGTCATTTTAACGGGCAGAACAACCGCATAAGGTTTTAAATCTCCGGGAATAATCTCTCTTCTATACTGAGGATTCATCATCTTAATTTGCTCTTTGGGGACATTCAATACCGAAGCAATTTGTTCAAAGTGAACACGTTGATTGATCACGACAGTATCTACCGCCCTGGGAAATTCTATTGTTGCTTTACAAATATTATGTGCATCGGCATAATACATGGCATAATTTGCCGCGATAAAAATAGGGACATATCCCCTTGTTTCAGCGGGCAAAAAAGGATAAATTGTCCAATAATCCTGTTTTCCTCCTGCCCTGCGAACGGCTTTATTCACATTACCCGGGCCACAATTATACGCCGCAATTACCAGGTGCCAATCGCCATAAATATCATATAAATCTTTCAGGTACTTAGCAGCTGCATGGGTGGACTTATAGGGATCCATTCGCTCATCTACGAGACTGTTTATTTCGAGACCATACATTCTGCCGGTAGATGTCATGAATTGCCACAACCCGGCAGCACCTGCACGTGATATGGCTGTAGGATTCAATGCAGATTCAATAACCGGAAGGTATTTTAATTCAAGGGGCAATTTATTTTTATCGAGGATTTGTTCAAAAAGCCTGAAATAATATTCTCCCAACCCTTGTAGATAACTCAACTGATTTTTTCTTTTCACGGTATATAAGTCAACAAACGATCTCACATAACCATTAAAAGGCATCTCCATAACACAGGGCATCAGCCTTAAACGTTTACTGATAACAGAATCGGGCACATGATGATCGAAGTGAGTGGTATCACATTGGAATTTTCTCGATTTACTTACAAACCAGTTAGACAACATATGATCAAGTGCATATGTCACTTCATCCGGCACCTGGACAGTATCCGATTGAAGCGTACTTTTTCCTTCTTTTAAAATATTGATATCAGACTGAGCAACAGCAGTAACCCCCTGAAGAAATAACGCAAAAACAAAAATCTTCTTTAAAAACATCCTTCATTTAAAATTTGATACTGCCGGAAAAGCCATATGAAAAAGAGGATTTCGACAGTTGATTCATTGTAAATCTTTCATTGATGATGGATGGCCGCAGCTTAAGCGATAAATCCGGAGAAATATCAAAATCGTATAAATGCGCATCCACAAATGCATCGATCAAAGTCAGTCCATAATATGCAATCGTAACGATAATACTTAGGTCCCTGTTGTACCGGGATTTATCCATACCGCTTTTCAACAGATTCGTAAATGCTGCCTCTCCACCATAGCTGTCAATTGTATATCCCGGAGGTATTATTTCCAGGAAGCTATTCGTCTGATTATCCCCATCTATAATGTCGAGATAAGCATTTTTATACGAAATAAAACGACCGGAGTTCCAGTTTATGGCATAAAAACATCCCAGAAAACCACCATAAACGATGGGAAGTTTCCAGAATTTTCTATTCAGGATTTGCCCATATCCGGGAATAACAGCACCCAACCAGATTGCTCGTACCGGATCAGGTTTATAGTTTTTAATTCCAGCCGGCAAATCCGTATTTTCAACCGGGACAATCAGCGGGGCATTCAGGTCGATACGCCGCAATGACTGAACAGTATCTTGTGTATTTACCACTAAACTATCCTGTCCCGACAGATGAAAAGGAAAAACCGCAAGCAGCAGGATCAACCATATTGTCAGTCGTTCAATCACAATTACTTAGGGTCTTTAATGCTTATCAATATTGTCGAATAATTCCATGATGCGGGATAAATCATCATCATCATTGAAAGAAATCGTGATTTTTCCTTTCCCTTTTTCGTCAGATGTCAATTGCACTTTTGCTCCAAAAAGCTTCCCGAGTCTCAATTTTAATTCTTTGTATTCGGTTAGTTTCACTTTTGCTTTCACAGGTGATTGCCTGGAAAAAGTACCTGTTTTGGTAAATTGACGAACCATCTCTTCCACTTTTCTTACCGAATAATCCTGCTTAACTATCATTTCATAGAGGTGAAGCTGTGCCACCGGATCGTTCAACCCCAGAATAGCCCTTGCATGCCCCATATCAATTTTTTTATCCTTGATACCCATTTGAATTTCTGCCGGCAATCTAAGCAGGCGCAAATAATTCGCAATGGTTGCTCTTTTCTTTCCAACTCTTTCACTCAACCGTTCCTGTGTCAGTTTATACTCTTCCATCAAACGATAAAATGACAACGCTATTTCAATGGCATTCAGGTCTTCCCGTTGAATATTCTCAATCAACGCCATTTCCATCACCTGTTCGTCTGCTGCTGTTCTAATATAAGCAGGTATGGATTTTAGTCCCACCATTTTAGAAGCCCTGAAGCGGCGTTCTCCGGCGATTATCAAATAGGTTCCATCATCATTTTTTTTGAGTGTAACCGGAGAAATCACTCCCAGCTCACGAATAGATGCAGCAAGCTCCTCCATCGCATCCTGGTCAAAATAAGTCCGAGGTTGATTGGAATTGGTAACAATCAGGTCAAGATTAACATCATTAATAGATGATGAACCAACAGCATTAAAGTTATCCGTATCAATCAGTGCTCCCAGTCCTTTTCCCAATCCTGTTGTTTTTGCCATATCTTTTTATATTTGTGATTTGATTTGAGTCAAATAGTGTTTTTCTGAATTAATTCCTTAGCGAGATCCATGTAATTGCAACTTCCTTTGGATTCTGCATCATAAAGCAAAACGGGTTTACCGTGACTTGGTGCTTCGCTCAGGCGAACATTCCGGCTGATTACTGTATCAAATACCATGCCTTCGAAATGTTTTTTTACTTCTGCCAACACCTGATTGGCTAAACGCAAACGGTTATCATACATGGTCAGTAGAAACCCTTCAATTTCAAGTCCCATGTTTAGTTTACTTTTGATAATCTTAATCGTATTCAACAGTTTGCTGATACCTTCAAGAGCAAAATACTCACATTGAACCGGAATAATGACCGAATCGGAAGCTGTCAGTGCATTTACGGTGATCAGTCCGAGCGAAGGAGAACAATCGATCAGGATGTAATCATACGCATCTTTAAGAGGAGTCAGCAAACGCTCCATTACACGCTCACGATTTTCCATGCTCAGCATTTCAATTTCTGCTCCCACCAAGTCGATATGAGAAGGAAGTATCTCCAGATTTTTAATTTCTGTTTTATGAATTGCCTGTTGCGTAGGCACATGATCAATCAGACATTCATAGATTGTAAATTCAAGCGTACGAATATCAACACCTAAACCTGAAGAAGCATTTGCCTGTGGATCAGCATCAACAATAAGTACCTTTTGGCCCAAAGAAGCAAGCGATGCAGCAAGATTGATGGCTGTTGTAGTCTTACCCACCCCTCCTTTCTGATTTGCCAATGAAATAATTCTACCCATATATATTCAGTATCTGTCGTTTTAAATTGCAACCAGTTTCCCCTGCACCAACCTGACATTTGCAACAACGCATCCGTTTGGTGTTAAATAAAACCATTATACCGGAAGCAAATTAATTTATATCGGCCAGTTTAACATTAAAAGGTTATATGAGGGGCAAAGATAAGAAAAATAAATTGAATTTTTATTTATCTTTGCAGCTTGGGGGAGCAACCTTAAAGTGATCTTTTATACCCCGTGAAACCCTGGTAAAATGAAGAATAAAATCAAATTAACATCTATACTCAGTGGCCTTTTGACTCTTGCCTTTTTAGTATTTTTTACTATTTGGACATGCAGGATAGATTTAACGGAAGACAGCAGATACAGTATATCCGACTGCACGAAGGAATTGATTAAAGGTTTTGATACTCCTTTACAAATAACGCTTTATCTCAACGGCGACCTAAATCCGGCCTTCCTCCGGCTGCGAAAAACCACCATTGACATGATTGATGATTTATCCAACGATGCAAAATATACCATTTCAATTAACAACATAAACCCTTCTGATGCTGATTCGGAAGAGCAACGTCTCAGCAACTACGCTTTGCTGGCCGAACGTGGACTCAAACCTTCGGAAGTATATATGCGCGACAAAGATGGAAAATCAATCCGGAAGATAATTTTTCCCTGGATAGAAATTATGACTAAGGAACAAACGATTGCTGTCCCTCTATTGAAAAACATTCGCAACAAATCGGGAGAGGAGAACATCAACATTTCCATTGAAAACCTTGAATTCGAAATTTCGGATGCCCTGAGCAGGTTGAAAAACAAAGAAATACGAAAAATTGCTTTTCTCGAGGGACACGGAGAATTAACCGAAGCCGAAACTTATCAGATCAGCAAAAGCCTCAGCAAATACTTCCAGATTGACCGGGGTGAACTACAAAATGACGCTTCTGTGCTGAACGATTATCAGGCGATTATCATTGCCAATCCTGTAAACGCTTTCAACGAAAGAGAAAAGTATATTTTAGATCAGTATATCATGTACGGAGGTAGCGTGCTGTGGCTGGTCAATGGTGTACGGTTCGACAAACAGCAACTTTCACAACAAGGTTTTTCTCCGGTTATTGAAGCTGACCTGAATCTCAATGATTTATTTTTCAGGTATGGCATTCGCATCAACCCTGTACTCGTACAAGACATGCAATGTGTATATATGCCAATAAATATTGCTCCGGCAGGAGAGCAGGCACAATTTGACCTGGTACCCTGGCATTTTAGTCCACTTTTACTCAGTTCCGACGCCCATCCAATAACTAAAAACACAGGTGAAATAATGGCTGAATTTATTTCAACCATCAGCACAACGGAGCAACATCAAGAGTTGCAAACAGACGTACTGCTTGCCACTTCGAATCGTTCGAAAATTCTGCCAGTTCCTGCATCGATCACTTTGAACGAATCAGGGGATTCAGATGAAAGTTCTTTTAACACCGGATACCTGCCGGTAGCAATTTTGATTAGCGGAATTTTCCAGTCAAATTTCACCAACCGGATTCCGCCGAAAGACATCAAAAACAACCGTCCTTTTAGAACACAAAGTATTGAAACAAAACAACTTTTTATCGCCGGAGGCAGCATTATCCGGAATGAAACCAATGGCATCGCGAGCGATAGCACGACATTACCCCTTGGCTACGACAGAATCATGAATGCAACTTTCGGCAATGAAACATTCCTGATCAATGCCATTAATTACCTAACTAACCAAGATGAACGGATACAACTAAGGGCAAAAACATTTAAAACACGTTTGTTAAATCAACACATCAGTAAACAAAAAAGAACAACACTGCAAATTGTCAATGTTGTTCTTCCGTTAGTCATTTTGATTTTTTTTGCCTTCATTTTCAATGGGTACAGAAAAAAGACCTATGCGGCAAAAAAACAATGATTGATTTTAAAATAATTTCCAGGAAAGTGAAATCACAAAAGTACTGGTAGGCATGGTGACTTTCGACAAATCATTTACAGAGTTGATTTTCCCTTCTATATCCTGCATTAGATTTAATTTTGCATCCAGTGCAAACATCAACACATCAACTCCAACACCTGCTTCCAAATCAATTTGAGACGATTTAAACTCTTGTGCTAAATCATCTGTCGTGATAGGATCCCCGCTTTCAAGATTTTTATATTCCAATTTGGAACCGGCATTCATGATAAATTTCGGACCGGCAAAAACCCTGATGTTTGCCATTTTAAAATCCATCAATTTGAACCCTAAATAAAGTGGAACCTGTACTGTCGATACATCCATGTAAGTATTCACATCTGTAGCACTGTTATTAATAATCACATCCATCATATCAAATTCTTTCTTCTGAATTGAATACAACAGCTCCGGCTGAATATAAAATTTCTTGATAAAAACACGCGCGAAAGCACCCGCCTGAAAATTATTCCACATTTCAGCTTTGACATTATCAACCGTGTAGGATCCTTCACTCAAAGAATTCAGATTTTTCAATGATAAGGAAGAATTATATCCGGCCTTTATTCCAAAATTAAATTGGGCAGAAGCCACCGCTACAATAAACAGCATGGCTGTTGAAAATAAAATACGTTTCATAAGCGTTTTTTTGTTTAAGGGTTTTTTAAAAGGTAATTTATCTAAAAGTGAAACACTTTTTCTGAAATTTTGTTTGATATTTACAGATAACGCTGCAAAATTATAAAAAATCAGTAGAATTTAATCCCTCCTGATTAAATTTTTTATCTTTGCACTTCAATTACAGCTATGAATCTAGAAATTCAGGCAAAAAAAGATTTTATGAAGCGAGCTATTTTCCCCGGAACTTTTGATCCGTTTACCATTGGTCATTACAGCATTGTTAAACGTGGCCTGGCTTTGTTCGACGAAATCATCATCGGGATTGGAGTAAACCAACTAAAAAAAACACTTTTCGACGAATCTAAACGGTTGGATATCATAAACCAGGCTTTTGCTGACGAACCACGTGTTAAAGCGATGGTTTACAACAATCTGACGATTGATTTTGCGAAATCCGTTGACGCACAGTTTATTCTAAGGGGGTTGCGTACTGTGGCCGATTTTGAATATGAACGTACCATTGGCGACACCAACAGAATTCTTTCCGGTATTGAAACCGTGATCTTATTTACCGAATCTGCTTATGCTCATATCTCATCAACTGTAACCAGGGATCTTATTTCCTATGGGAAAGACATCTCCGCGTTTCTGCCACCGAATGTGAAATTATAGTACGGACGGAACACCTACATTCATTTAAGTGAAAAGTAGAAACGCAATGCTTGCGTTTGTTTAAATAATAAAAAATACATATGTTAAAAAAATATTGCTTAATATTAATCTTCCTGTTGACAGGATTTTCAGGAGCTGTTTTTTCTCAGCAAACAACTAAAACCTTTCGTATAAGTAAGAGTCTGAGCATTTTCAATTCTGTATTGAGAGAACTTGACATGTATTATGTTGATACCCTTGACCACGATAAGATGGTAAAATCGGCTGTTGATCAAATGCTCCGGAATTTAGACCCTTATACTGTTTACATCCCCGAAACAGCATCTGACGACATCACCTTCATGACCACCGGCGAATATGGAGGCATTGGCGCCATAATCACCAAAACAACAGATGGAATCTGTATTTCGGAACCTTATGAGGGGATGCCTGCACAAAAGAACGGATTAAAAGCCGGAGATATCATCCTGGAAATCGACGGAGAAAAAACGTCGGACTTCTCGGTAGCTGATGCAAGCGCCAAACTTAAAGGTACGCCTAATACTGAAATTCGGTTAAAAATAAAACGCTATGGAGAGAAAAAAACGCTGGAGAAAAAATTCCCAAGGGAAAAAATTCAGATACACCCGATTCCTTTTTCAAATATTGCTGCTCCAAAAATCGGCTACATCCTGTTGAATGACTTTACTGAACAAGCGGCAATGGAAGTAAAAAGCACTATTCAGGAAATGATAAATCAACATCAGATTGAGTCTCTCATTCTGGATGTAAGAAATAATGGCGGTGGACTGATAGATGAAGCAGTAAAAATCATGGGGTATTTTGTTCCTAAAGGGACTGAAATTGTCAGCACTAAAGGAAAAAACTCTCAGGCTTCCTATACCTACAAAACCACGCTGGAACCTATCTTTCCGGACATGAAAATCGTGGTGCTTGTGAACAGTGCTTCAGCATCCGCTTCAGAAATTCTCGCGGGTGCCATTCAGGATTTGGATCGGGGCGTTGTTATCGGCGAACGAACTTTCGGAAAAGGATTAGTACAGAATATCAGACCGGTAAGTTACGGCGGTCATGTCAAAGTAACCACAGCAAAATACTATATCCCGAGTGGCAGGTGCATCCAAGCAATTGATTATGCCCAACGTAATGAGGATGGAAGTCTGAAACGCGTACCAGACAGTCTCACAAATGAATTCAAAACAAAAAACGGCCGGATTGTACGTGACGGTGGTGGTATCATCCCCGATTCAGTAACACAGGAGGAACGAAAGATCAATATCGCCTATTACATCTACGCCCAAAACTTATATTTTGATTATGCAACCCGTTATGCGGCACAACATGAAACCATTTCTAACCCGGCTGAATTTAAATTGACAAATGCAGATTTCGATGATTTTGTCGGATTTTTAAAGGAAAAAAAATTTACATATACTCCGCAAACAAAAAAATACTTTGATGATTTGTACGAATTTTCAAAACTAGAGGGTTTCGATAAAGAGGCAGAAGATGAATTTGAAGCCCTGAGGACGAAGCTGTTACCTGATTTTAACAAGAAGTTAGATGAAAACAAAGAGGAGATATTGGATTTTCTCAGTGCCGAAATCATTAAAAGATACTATTATCAAAAAGGCGTGATTGAATATTCACTGGTTAATGATATCGATCTGGAAACAGCTATTGATATCCTAAACAAGAAAGAGATATATCATTCCCTGCTTCAACGCGGAATAAAATAAAGTGAAAAAGTTCAGACTGATTTACAAATACCTGTTGCACCTGATACGTGCACGAAATACGCGAGGCTACGGTGTTCACTCGCCCTATATGTTCAATTTTATCCGCCACATCCTGAGTGAGAAGCATCCATACTATGTTTTCAGAGACATCGAAAGGATACGCAATAGGATGCTGAACGACGAGCGTGTTGTCAGGGTAACGGATTTTGGAACAGGAAAGAACAAGGAAAAACGGATCTGTGATATCGCCCGGAAAGCTTTGAAAAAACCCGAACAAGCTCAATTGCTTTTTCGCATCATCAGACATTATGATTTTAAAAACATACTGGAACTCGGGACCTCACTGGGTATAAGTACCATGTATATGGCATCCGTATCAACAAAAAGCCGGTGTATTACTCTTGAAGGATGTCCCGCACTATGCGCATTAGCTCGACAGAATTTCGATAAACTTGGAAACAAACAAATCAACCTGATAAATTGCAATATCGACGAGCGACTCGAAAACATCTTAAATGAATACGGACAACTGGATTTTATTTTTATCGATGCTAACCACCGGTTTGATGCACTGATACGTTATTTTGAACTATGTGTAAACCGGGTTGGGGATTATTCCATGATTGTGGTTGATGATATTTACTGGTCGGCTGAAATGGAAGCAGCATGGAATGCTATAAAAAAGCATCCGCGCGTGAAAGTTACCATCGATATTTTTCACATGGGTTTTGTGTTTTTTAATCCGATGCTGACGAAAAAACATTATAAAGTACGTTATTAGTCACGGTCGCCAGTCACCGGTCACAGTCTGAAGACTGAAGACTGGAGACTGGAGACTGGAGACTGGAGACATAAAAGAAAGAAAAATGAAAATATACACCAAAACAGGCGATAACGGGCAAACCGGATTAATTGGTGGTACCCGTGTATGGAAAAACAATCCCAGGCTTGAAACCTATGGAACTATAGATGAATTGAATGCATTTATCGGAATGCTGACAACCAGCAGAATACCTGATGATATACTCGAATTCCTGCAGAACATTCAACATAAGCTTTTTGCCGTGGGCTCGCATATAGCCACAGACCAATCAAAAATTAGTCTGAAAGCTGCATCCATCATCCGGGAAGATGACATCATTAAGCTGGAAAAAGAAATTGACAGGATGGATGAAAAGCTTCCGCCTCTGAATAATTTCGTACTACCCGGAGGTTCTGCTTCCGGAACAACTGCACATGTTTGTCGTACCGTTACCCGCAGGGCCGAACGAAAAATCATGGATTTAATACAATCCGACATCGCAATTGATGCTACTATTTTAAAGTACATCAACAGATTATCCGATTATTTCTTTACTTTATCGAGATATCTTACTGTTTCAGAGGGCTATAAAGAATTTTCCTGGAAAAAGGAGATATAATCATTTTTTTTCCTATTTTTGCACGAAATTAGAAAAAACAGTTTCTTCACATTTTTAATAAAAACCCGTCAACTATGTATTGGACATTAGAATTAGCTTCAAAGATTGAAGACGCACCCTGGCCGGCAACAAAAGATGAATTAATTGACTATGCCATCAGATCAGGGGCGCCCCTGGAAGTAATTGAAAATTTACAGGAAATTGAGGATGAAGGCGAGGTTTACGAGTCGATCGAAGATATCTGGCCGGATTATCCAAGTAAAGAGGATTTCTTTTTCAATGAGGAAGAGTATTAATCTTCCTCTTTTCCATTTTTCACCGCCAATTTTTCCTATGTTTTTAATACAAAACAATTTTTCAGCAATTTTTCAGTTTAAATATCTACACCGTAATATTTCCTGAGAAATAGTGCGGCTGTCAGGGGAAGAAATGAAAAATAAATACATGAAAAGAATTGTTTTTGGTATTTTCCTGGTATTATCCTTTTTGAGCAACCTCAACGCGCAGTTCGATGCACAATCAAGCCAGTACATGCATAATGCTCCAGGATTTAACCCGGCTGCTGTTGGTGAAACCGGCATGCTTGACATCACGGGACAACACCGGCTGCAATGGATTGGGATGCCGAACGGGGGTTCCACGACTATATTCAACATCAACTCACCCTTGAATATTTTCGGAAGAAAGCACGGGGTTGGCATTAATTTTATCAACGACAAGATTGGACTCTTTGTAAATCAGCAAGTACACCTGCAATATGCCTTTAAATTCAGGGCAGGTAAAGGTACCCTTAATATTGGTCCGCAAATTGGTTTTCTGAGTATTGGCTTCAGGGGTGACAGTGTTCGCGGCCCTTTAGTTCCTACCGGAGAATACCACGACATACAAAACGACCCTGCCATCCCGGGTAGTTTGGTTGAGGGATTTGCATTGGACATGAGTCTGGGAGCCTGGTACACCCGACAGGACTTTTACGCCGGGATTTCTTACTCTCATTTCAATCAACCGGTAATCGAATGGACTGACCAACATGAATATCGTCCCGCGAGCACTTTATATATCACCAGTGGATACAGTAAGACATTGAATAATCCGAAATACATATTCAAACCATCCATGCTGCTAAAAACTGATTTCGCAATTTATAAAGTTGATTTATCAGCGCTTATGTATGTTAACAATCAATATTGGGGAGGATTAACCTACCGACACGGAGATGCGGCCGTAATTTTAGCCGGCATCAACATTGGAAACGGACTTTCAATCGGATATTCCTTTGATATACCTATATCACAGATGATTAACGCAAGCTGGAGTTCGCATGAAGTGATGCTTTCCTATGAGATTGACATCAAAACAGGGGATTCTTCCCGCAGAAAAAAATATAAAAGTATTCGAATTCTTTGATTTATACAGAATAAAATGAATTCTTTTTCGTTAGATAAGTAAAATTTTAATTTATGAATAAACTTTTTGTAATCATAGCCTTATCATTGCTGATTCTTTCCTGCAACAAACCCGTGGGAGAACTGGCAAGTTCTGCTAATTCTGCCAAAATGGGTTTCTCGGATACGAAGCCTTATGGCATGCAATTAATTAAAAAAGGGACTTTCATGATGGGTGCACATATGCCCAACGGGATGTTCGCCGGACGTGAAGCTGCACATCAGGTGACAGTTGAATCCTTTTATATGGATGAAGCGGAGATTACCAATGATCAGTACCGCCAGTTTGTACTATGGGTGCGCGACTCCATTGCCTATCGCGAACTTATCAACATCGGACGAGAAGAATACATGATAGATGACCCCAATAGTGAAAGCGATTCTATCAGGATAAGATGGTCACAACGCATCCGTTGGAACGACCGCAACGAGGATGTACAGGAAGCACTATCCTCACTTTATTATACGGGAAATGATGACCTTGGGACGCGTCAGTTGAATGCTGCCCGGATGATTTACCGTTATGAAATTTTCAACTATGACCAGGTTTCTTTGCCGCGCAATCAGTTTAACTATACGACAAACTCCTATCCTGAAGGGGCTTATGTGACTATTGACACCACGTATTATGATGAAAACGGTCATTTAGTTAGTAAGACCATTAATCGGAAGTTAACCGGAAGAAAAGATTTTTATTCAACCAAGATGCTGAATATTTATCCGGACACGCTCACCTGGACCCGTGATATTCGATTCTCTTATAATGAACCGAAGATGAAAATGTATTTCAGCGACCCCAATTACTCCGATTATCCGGTGGTGGGCATAAGCTGGGAACAAGCACAGGCATTTTGCCATTGGCGCACGAAATTGTATAACAACACCCATAAAGTTAAAACAGAGCCTTACCGTTTACCCACTGAAGCAGAATGGGAATTTGCTGCTAAAGGCCGCGATAAAGATGCTATCTACCCCTGGAAAGGCAACAAATTAGTTGACGAAAGAAAAAACTGTTACTTAGCCAACTTTAAACAGGCAAGAGGGAACTATGTGAACGATGCAGGAGTCACCACCAAGCCGGTGAAATCATACAACATCATTCCAAATGCAAATGGACTTTACGATATGGCCGGCAATGTAGCCGAATGGACTTCCACTGCTTATTTCGGAACTTCCAATATAGCTACGGCAGACATCAACCCAAATTTTGAATACAACACCAAAGCCGATGACCCGATACACATGAAACGAAAAGTGGTAAAGGGCGGTTCCTGGAAAGATGTCCCTTATTATTTACAAAGCGGAGCCCGAACCTACGAATACCAACATGTAAGTAAACCTTACATCGGATTCAGATGCGTTCGTTCTTATAAGGGAGATATTAAGTGAATGAATAGCCGCCGGCTTTAGCCGGTGCGCGGATAAATAGAAAATTGAAAATCGTCAAAATAGTATATCATTATGATGGACAGAATAAAAAAATTAGGGTCAGTTAAAATCACGACGAAAGACAGGCTCTTTAACGCCGGATATGGCATCGGCGCATCAATCGTGATCATGGGGGTACTTTTCAAACTGATGTATTGGGAAGGTGCTAATATAATGCTAACAGTGGGACTCGTGACCGAAGCGCTTATTTTTGCTATGAGTGCCTTCGAAAGACCTTTGAAAACTTACGAATGGGATAAGATCATTGATTTTGAAAGCGGAAAACTTGATCTCCAAATCAATGGCGGATCTTTTGTTCCACCGGCACAAGGCGCTGTACCGCAGGCATACGAACAAGGCAATGCTTACCCGCCGGCAACAAACTATCCTGCTCCGAGTGCATTTCCAGGGGTTACCAACATTGAAGGACTGAGCGATGAAGACGCCCAGAAACTGAATCAAAGTATTCAGAACCTGACCAGAACCGCTTCTCAGTTGAATGAAATTGCATCTTTCTCTTTAGAAACTGAAAGATTTGCTGAAAGCATCCGTAATATTTCCGAGAATACTTCGAAATACGCGCAAAGCCAGGAGGCCCTGATAGAAGCTACATCAAATCTGCAAACTATCTATCAGCGCATCGGCGAAGACACTGAAAAAATTGAAGTAAATACGCAGGAATACCGCACGAAGGTTGAGAGGATCAATAGCAACTTAGCCGGTATGAACTCAATTTACGAGATTCAGCTGAAGGACATCCATGCACAATCGGTGCATTTCCATAACCAAACAGAAATTTCGAAGAAACTTTCGGAAGAAATGAAATCGGTAACGGGAGAAATCAGCAAAATGAAAGACATTTCGGATGATTTCTCACTGGCAACACAGAAACTAAAAACAAACGCCAACGAATTAGCTGACAACATTGCCCGGCTGAATGCCATTTACGGTAACATGCTGAATTCGATGAGTTAACGTATCAAAGCAGCTTAACACGAAATTATGAGTGGAACCAAGAACTGCCCGGAAACCCCGAGGCAAAAGATGATAGGCATGATGTACCTGGTACTGATTGCCATGCTGGCACTGAACGTCTCCAGTGAAATCCTCAACGGGTTTAAATTGGTGGATGACAGTCTGCATACCTCTACCCTCTCCATTAATGAACAAAACGACCGCCTGTACCAGGAGTTTAATGCCCTGTATGCACAAAACCCGCAAAAGGTAGGCGGATGGCTTGAAAAAGCAAATCTGGTGCGAAAAGAAGCAGATTCTTTGTTTGAATACATTCACCATTTTAAGATTGAACTGCTGAAACGGGCTGACAAAGAAAAGGCAGACACGATATATGCCAGAAATATCAACAAAAAAGAAGATTTAAATGTAGCTCCTAATTATGCCCTCACCGAAGGTCATGGAAAAGAACTGAAAGAAAAAATTGAACATTTTAGTGAACTGATGACCTCATTGGCAAATGATAATAATGGTAAAAGTGAGGCTTTTAGCGACATCTTCCACACCGGTGATATCAATAATAAGTCCTGGGAAATCGCTACCTTCGAGAATATGCCGGTTTCTGCAGTTATCACAATTTTATCCAAATATCAAAATGACATCCGGAATACTGAATCGAAGATGATCCAATACCTTAAAGAACGCACCGATGAAGGAGATGCCAGGGTGAACAGGTTTGATGCATTTGTGGTGGCCGAGTCCAACTACGTAATGGAAGGTCAGGAATACCGGGCAAAAATCCTCCTGGCAGCTGTCGATACCACCAAAGCACCGGATGTTTTTATAAACGGGAATAAATTAGCCGGGAACAATTATGTTGTTACGGCCGGGCACTCGGGTGAACATACTTATTCCGGATATATCGAACTGCTTGACAATTTAGGAAAAATGCAACGATTCAATTTTACCAGCAAATACAATGTTGGTAAACCGGCAGCCATCATTTCCAACGATGACCTGAATATCCTGTATCGTGGTTTCGACAACAACATCAGTATTTCAGCACCGGGAATCCCGACCAACAACCTGCGTATATCGGTGAATGGTGGAACTGCGACTCCTAAGGGTAACGGAAAATACATCATCAAACCGACCGCGAACAGTGTTGAAGTCTCGGTAATTGGGAACATAGGCGGAAGGCAAATCAACATGGGTAGCAATACCTATCGTGTACGTCAGTTGCCCGATCCCAAACCCTACGCTGCATATAGAGATAACAACGGGAACATCCGCAGTGTATTCGACGGCAGCGTGCATGGTCCGACTTTCGTGGCCGGTAACCCGACCGTAACAGCCGGTTATGGAGAAGATGCACTGGTACAGGCTAATTTTACTGTAAAATCATTTGCCATCCGAATCGGCAGAAGAACATACAACTCTAACGGATCGAAATTCTCACAAGAACAGCTGGGAATCATTAATAACCTGCCTTCGGGAACAACACTGGTTATCCAACGCATCATGGCGGTGGGACCGGATGGCGTTCAGCGAAATCTATCGGCTGTGGCGATTGAGATACTGTAATGCTGTCAAAAAGTCTAAGGTCTAACGACAAAAAATTAAAAATTAAAAATTAAAGATAAAGACTTTTGAATGAAGTTCCATTTTTGGAGTTAACAGATAAGAAATAATTATAAATAAAAGACATTCGTCGTTTGACTTTAGACTTTAGACTTTAGTCATTTGACGTTTGACAGAATATATTGAAATGAAAAAAGCAACTTTTATCCTCGCATCATGCATGTTGTTAGCCGGTTTTAGTGCAACCGGCCAGCAACCCAATCTGAATTTCTTTGAATCAAACGGTGTTATCAACCAGTCCGGGGAAATCAGCAATGACCTGGGATATACGTTAACGCACCTCGACAACAGAGCCGACGATGTGGTATGGGCACATGTAGTCTATAACATCATCGATCTGCGGGATAACATCAATGCGCAACTGGCTTTCCCTACCGGTCAGGATGCAAATTTCAAGAATCTGTTCAGATTACTCTCGGAAGCCGTGGTAAAAGGAGCTCCGGTTTACTATCCGAATG
>Ga0265294_10002107_pt1 | contig 26281 bp, 22 predicted proteins | sample MunlanPumphouse3_FD_192504 | JGI IMG/M metagenome (GOLD analysis project Ga0265294, IMG submission 192504) | Groundwater microbial communities from a municipal landfill in Southern Ontario, Canada - Pumphouse #3 | ecosystem: Environmental > Aquatic > Deep subsurface > Groundwater | place... | reverse complement strand
TAATCGGTCTTTTTCGACACCGATCCGCTGTTTCTGCCACCGTGCTGCAGGATCATCGCCTTGTATTCATCGCGCGAGTGCAGGGCGAACGTACCACTGATCACAATAGTCAGCCCTTTCAGCTTATCGGTTCTCCCTGCCAGCAGCTCTTCATTCAGGGAGAACTGCAGCCCTGCCTGCCGGAGGCGATCGACGAATGCCCTGCTCTCCGGGTTTGCAAAATAGGCGATCACACTCTGCGCAATCCGTTCACCCACCTCCTCTACGGCAGTCAACTGCTCAGCCGTTGCCTGCAATAAAAGATCGATATGGGGAAAGGCGTGCGCCAGTTTGCGTGCAACGGTCTCTCCCACATAGCGGATACCCAGGGCATAGAGCACCCGCTCATAAGGCACCGCTTTCGACTGCTCAATGCTCTTCAGAAGGTTACGGGCACTGGTTTCGGCCCACCGCTCCAGGTTCACCAGGTCTCCAAAGCGAAGAGCATAAAGGTCGGAAGCATCACGAATCAGCCTTTGATCGTACAAGAGTGTGATGCTCTCCGGGCCGATGGTAATATCCATCGCCTTACGGGTCACGAAATGCTCGATACGCCCTTTGATCTGCGGCGGGCATCCTTCACTGTTGGGACAATAATGAACCGCCTCATCGTCGTTGCGCACCAGCGCTGTCCCGCAATCGGGGCAGTAGCGGGTGAAGGCCACCTTGTCGCCCGACAGAGAACGAGCCTCCTTGTCCACCCCCGTGATCTTGGGGATGATCTCCCCCCCCTTCTCCACATAGACCCTGTCACCGATATGCAAGTCAAGGGCCTCAATGGCATCCTCATTATAAAGCGATGCCCGTTTCACAGTGGTGCCGGAGAGCAATACCGGCTCCAGGTTGGCCACCGGCGTCACCGCCCCTGTGCGGCCCACCTGCCAGGAGACGGACTCCAGGCGGGTCACCGCCCGCTCCGGATTGAACTTAAAGGCAATGGCCCAGCGCGGGAACTTGGAGGTGTAGCCCAGATTACGTTGCTGCGCCAAAGAATCAACCTTCAGTACTACCCCGTCGGTAGTGACCGGCAGCTTCTTACGCTCCGCATCCCAATAGCGAAGGTATTCGAGCACCTCCTCCAGCGTGCGGCAACGCCTCATGGCGCCGGAGACAGGAAGGCCCCAGCTACGCGCCAGCATCATATTGTCATAATGACTCTCCGTGGGGAGCTCCTCCCCCAGCATATAATAGACACTGGACTCCAGCCTGCGTGACGCCACCACCCGCGAATCCTGCAGCTTCAGGGTGCCGGATGCCGCATTGCGGGGATTGGCAAAGAGCGGTTCCTCCTGATCAGCCCGCTCTCGGTTCAGCTCATCAAACGAGCGCCAGGGCAGCAGCACCTCACCCCGCACTTCCAGGTAAGAAGGCAGGCGATCCCCTTGGAGGATCAGCGGTACGTTGCGGATGGTGCGTACATTATCGGTTACATCATCTCCCTTCTGTCCGTCGCCCCGCGTGACGGCACGTGTCAGGCGTCCCTCCTCATAGATCAGCGAGATGGAGGTCCCGTCGTACTTCAGTTCGCACACCATCTCAAACGCCTCGTTCAGGCTTCTCCCGACCCGGTTGTAGAAATCGGCCACCTCCTCTGCGGAGTAGGTGTTTTGCAGCGAGAGCATGGGATAACGATGGGGCACCTGCGTAAAGTTCTTGTTGATATCACTCCCCACCCGCACGGAGGGCGAGTTAGGGTCGGCATACTCCGGGTATTGCGCCTCCAGGGCGATCAACTGTGCCATCAGCCGGTCGAACTCCTGATCGGAGATCATCGGTTGCGACCGTACATAGTAGTTGTAGTTGTGCTCATGCAGCCGGCGCCGCAGGGCTTCGATCTGTTCTTTGACAGTGTCCATGTTCGTGGTTTTATTGAAAAAAATGCCTCCAGGGGTAGTGCACCCTCCTGCTCCCCTGTGGGGAGGAGTTGTTGATGGCCACCCACAGAGAGAGTGTTTGTTGGAACAACACCTCTCCTTCAGAGAAGTGAAGGTTGCCGTTCAGCCGCAGCCGTACCCATCCTGATTCAAGCAGACGCAGATACCACTTGCTTTGCAGATAGCTCCGCCCTCGCAGGAAAGGCGTACCCCAGTAGAGAGTACTCCCGTATTGGTCGTAGAAACGCATCCTCGGATCGCCGGCATAAAAGGTGTTTTCCGTGCCGATTCCCAGGTATTCGGCGTTGGCTCTGGCCGTAAAGCCTACGGGGCGGTAGCTTACTCCCGCCTTGCGGTCTCTTTCCAGGCCGGCAAACAGGCCGGCCGACACTATTCCCCTGAAGCTGTTTCCCGACACATAGTCGACTCCCGCCGATGCCATACCCTGAATCTGCTCACTCACCCCATAGAGGCCATTGCCCGGATAGGTGCCGGCGAGATGAAACAGGGAGGACTGGAAATCGGCAAAGAAGATCCCTTTGGAGGCTTTTCCCGAGAGGCCGAGAAAGAAACTCTCCCGCGTTCTGGCAGTTCCGTATCCGGTCCAGTCCATCCATGCGTTGAAGAAAGTGTCTCCTTTTCCCACCTGCCAGAACACTCCCTGCATCAACGGCATAAAATATTTCACAGAATCCCGGAAAAAAAAGTCGGAGTAGTTGGGAAGCGTTTCGCTCCTCGGGAAGGCACCGATGCGAAACAACCTCTGATCGGTTCGATACTGGTAATAAACGGTCAGCTCCGCCTTGTCGACTACTTTCTTCACGCCCGGCATCTTCAACACGTTCACCCCCACGATAAGGGAATGGACCGTATCCCAAGTCACCTTTCCCTGCGATTTCAGCCAGATTCCCTGCAGGGTCTGGGCATCGGTGAAAGAGGATTTCTTATACTCCCGGTTATCGAAAAAATAGTCCATCTCCACACCCCACCGGTATTCCTGAGCCGACAGGAAACCCGCCATACACAGAAGAAACACGATGCAAAGTATCCTGTTACACATTTTCAACATCTATTGAAGGGTAAAGATACTACAAAAAGATTAAATCTTCCTGCCTTTCCACTTGCCACTGCGGAGGTATATAAACGACAAAGTCATCAGGAAAAGCCAGTAGATATGCTCGGTGATCCACGCAACCGCTGCCGATGCACGCAGGAAGATGATCACCCACCACATATAAGCCATATAAAAGACCAGGGTGAAGATCTCGAAACCGAGTGCAGTGCGGGTGTTGCCGGTACCGGAGACGGCACTGAACAGCGCCATCACCACCGCGTTGACCGTAAGCACTTTCGTGCGGGCGATCCCGATATAGAAGGCCCGGAACATCACATTGGTAAAGGCAAAGAAAAGGCCGAAGACCCGCCAGCGCCGAAGCACCCAGCTCCACCTCACCACAGCAGATACGTTATCCCCTGCCTTATTTTCTGATGCAGTTGGTCCCGGCTTCCAAGTGGATGACCGTCGGTTGAAAGGCTTTGGCTTCTTCCAGCGGCAAGAAGGCATAACTCATGATAATGACCACATCCCCTACCTGCACCTTGCGTGCGGCCGCTCCGTTCAGACAAATGGTCCCCGATCCGCGTTCCCCGCGAATGATATAGGTCTCAAAACGCTCTCCGTTGTTATTGTTCACCACGGCTACCTTCTCGTGAACAAACATATGGGCCGCATCAATCAGATCCTCATCGATCGTGATGCTTCCTTCGTAATTGAGGTTGGCGTCGGTAACCGTCGCCTTATGTATTTTCGATTTTAAAATCTCTATCCACATACTGTTTATCTGTAACTGATATGGTCAATCAATCGCACGGCACCGCAGAACACGGCGACACACCCTACAGACCGTCCTGACTCTTCCCATGTGGAGACAGGTTGCAGCGAGTATCCGTCCACAATCTCATAGTATTCAACGCGTAACCCCGGTACTTTGTTTATCTCACCGACCACCCACTCTGCCAGTTTAACCGGGGCACACGCCTCTTTCAGGGCCAGGCTATCGTGCAACACACGATAAATCTGCGCTGCATTTTCCCGCTCCTGTGCCGACAACCGGGCATTGCGGCTGCTCATGGCCAGACCTGACGGTTCTCTGACAATAGGCACTCCTACAATCTCCACCGGCAGCTGAAGCTGTCTCACCATCTCCCGCACAATGACCAACTGCTGGAAATCTTTTTCCCCGAAATAGGCTTTATCCGGTTGTACAAAGCGGAACAATTTGCTCACCACCTGCGCTACCCCATTGAAGTGTCCGGGACGGAAGCGCCCTTCCATCACCTTGTCGAGCAGGCCGAAATCGAACACCCGCCGATCCGGCTCCGGATAGATCTCCTCCACAGAAGGGGTAAACAGCAGATCCGCACCTAAGCGTTCCAACAGTCGGTGATCCCGCTCCGGCGTGCGGGGATACAACCGAAGGTCCTCCGGGTTATTGAATTGGGTGGGATTCACAAACAGACTCACCACCGTAAAATCATTTTCCGCTACACTCTGCCTGACAAGGGTGGCATGGCCTTCGTGCAGCGCACCCATCGTAGGGACGAACCCGATCGATTCCCCTTGCCGGCGCACCTGTTGCAGCGCTTCCTCCAGACCGGATACCGTATGAATGATTTTCATTGAATGATTGCTTTCAGACTGCAAAGCAACAAAATATTTACCACATAGGAAAAAAAATTACATTTATTTTACGGAATAAACACGTGCCGGCAAATGATCGGTTTTGGCTGCGAACGGGTACAAACAGATGCGTTCCGGGAAGTCCACACAGCATCAATAACGCACCTATGCGCCTATCTGTCTGATATTTAAAAAATAGAGGCCATTTCATTTTGTAGTTATGTGGATTTTTTTTATTATCTTTGTACTCAAATTTAGAGAATTAGCTTCATGTCCCAGAAAAAAATACTGTATATTACCCAGGAAATTTATCCTTATCTCGACGAAACCCCCATTTCGAACACATCTCGTTACTTACCACAGGCAATACAGGAAAAAGGAAAAGAGATCCGTGCCTTCATGCCCAAATACGGCACCATCAACGAACGCCGCAACCAGCTGCACGAAGTCATCCGCCTTTCAGGAATGAATCTGATCATCGATGACTCGGATCACTCACTCATTATCAAAGTGGCCTCTATCCAGTCGGCCCGCATGCAGGTTTATTTCATTGACAACGACGATTATTTTCTGAACAGGGAGTTGCTGAAAGAGGGAGAGGAGTATGACGACAACGACGAAAGGAGTATCTTTTTCATTCGCGGGGTCATGGAGACCATCAAAAAGCTTCGCTGGGTCCCCGATGTGGTCCACTGTCACGGATGGTTCTCCGCACTGGCACCACTCTATATCAAAAAGGGATATGCCGACGACCCCTGTTTTAAAAACAGCAAGGTGATCTGCTCGCTCTATGACGAATCATTTACCAAGCCGTTCCAGGAAGATTTTGCCGACAAGTTGCGCTTTGAGGGAATCGGAGACGCTGAAGTGAAAGCCATCAAGTCACGGGGAACCATGGATTACACCCATCTGATGAAGCTGGCCATTGACTATTCCGACGGCATCATCTTCGGCAGCGAAACGGTGGATCCCGAGCTGACACGTTATGTGCAGGAGAGCGCTGCCGCACAGCTGCCCTACCAAGCCGATTTCGACACGTTTACAGAGGAGATCAACCGGTTCTATGACCAGATCGATGCTTGATTCGCTTAAAATCCTTAATGAATCCTTTTTTTTGATTCTTCGATATACAAATATCATTAAAAAATAGAAGAAAGCATTTCTTCAGCTTTCAATTGAAACATTTTTTTCAGATATTTGCGGGGTTGAATAGATATATTTTTGAAACGAATGAAACTCAAATCTTTATACAAAGCACTGTTCTTCCCCTTTCTCTCCCTCCTTACCCTCTCCTGCAATGACACGCTCGATCAGGTGGGTTTCACCATTCAGCCGGGAATGGACAGTCTGACCGTGGGAATCGACACCATGCATCTTCAGGCGCGTACCGTACAGCTCGATTCGCTGTTTGCCAAAACCAAATACCCGGTGCTGGGTGAATATGTGGATCCGGTATTCGGGTCGGTCAAATCGGAATATATGGGTGAGTTTTATCTGCCGGAAAGTACGGGCTTTAAACCCGGATCGACCATCGATTCCGTGAGGGTGGTGGTATCCTACTCCTCCATGATGGGCGACTCGCTGGCACCCATGGAGCTGTCGGTATATGAGTTGAATCGTTCCCTCAAAGGCACCCGTAATTATACCCATATCAACCCTGAAAATTTTGCCGACATGACAACTCTGCTGGGAAAGGCAGTCTTTACCGGCAAGAACAAGACATACCGGACGGAAACCTATACCTCCGGATATACCACCCAGACCTACAAGGTGTATGACATCCGCGTGAAACTACCGCTGACCCTTGGCGAGCGCTTCCTGACCGAATACAACAAGCCGGGGCACGGGCAGATGACCGATGCAGACCGTTTCAGGGAGTTTTTCCCGGGTCTCTATTTCACCACCAGCTTCGGCAACAGCACGATCCTCAATGTCAGCTTCACTACGTTATATGTACACTACCATTACACCCACGAAAAGGGTTCATCCACCGGTCAGGACACCATCCGCACCGATGCCATGCGACTGTACGTCACCCCGGAAGTGACCCAGATCAATACCATCCGCAGCAGCAATCAATCACTGCTGGAGGAAAACGACACCCATACTTATGTGAAAAGTCCCGCCGGTGTGGTGACGGAAATCATTTTTCCGTTTACCGAGATCCATAAAGAACTGAAATCAAAGGCACTCAACCGCGCCAACTTCAGCCTCTATGCGATGCCCGACGCCATGGAAAACCCCATGGTAAAGATCGCTCCCCCCGATTATCTGTTACTGATAAACCGGGATTCGCTGGAGGGCTTTTTTGAGGGACGGAAACTGCGCGACAATGTGACCAGCTTTCTCTCCAACAAGTTCGACCCCACCACCTATTCATATGATTTCAACAATATCTCCATGTTGATCAACTATTATAACAGGAAGATGGGGGACACCCCCTACGATCCGGTTTATTATCTGATCCCCGTGGACGCAACCTACACAACCGTACAGCAGAGCTACTACTCTTCGGGCAGCCAGGTGCTGACCGACCTGCACAACCAGATGTGGCCATCGGCTGCCATGCTCGATAAGAGAAAGGGCAATCTGAAGATCGAACTGATATTCAGCAATTACTGATGAACGCCCCCGGCTGATCAGAACAATCGTCCCTGCTCACCGCCCTTCTTCCGTCCCAGATGACGATAAGCCAGCTCCGTGACCTCACGGCCACGCGGCGTGCGCTTGATGAACCCCTCCTTGATCAGGAAAGGTTCATATACCTCCTCAATCGTACCGGCATCATCGCCCACGGCGGTAGCGATGGTGGTGATGCCCACAGGGCCCCCATTGAACTTATCGATGAGGGTGAGCAGGATCTTGTTATCTATCTCATCCAGTCCGTACTTGTCTATGTTGAGCGCTTCAAGCGCATAGGTGGAGATGGAGCGGTCGATGCGTCCGTTGCCTTTCACCTGGGCAAAGTCCCGCACCCGCCGCAGCAGCGCATTGGCCACACGGGGTGTGCCACGGCTGCGGGAAGCAATCTCGCGGGCAGCATTGCGGTCGCAGGCAATCTGCAGGATATCGGCTGAGCGCAACACAATGCCGGTGAGGGTATCCATGTCGTAATACTCGAGGTGCATGTTGATGCCGAAGCGGGCCCGCAGGGGGCTCGTGAGCAGGCCGCTGCGGGTGGTGGCACCCACCAGCGTGAAGGGGTTCAGGTCGATCTGTATGGAGCGGGCACTGGGTCCCTTGTCGATCACGATGTCGATGCGGAAATCCTCCATGGCACTGTAGAGGTACTCCTCCACCACCGGTGAGAGACGGTGGATCTCGTCGATGAAAAACACATCATTGGGCTCCAGGGAGGTAAGAACGCCGGCCAGGTCGCCCGGCTTATCAAGTACCGGCCCGGAGGAGACCCGGAAGCCGACGCCCAGCTCGTTGGCAATGATGTTCGACAGGGTGGTCTTCCCCAGTCCGGGGGGGCCGTGCAGCAGCACATGATCGAGCGACTCGCCGCGCATGCGGGCGGCGCTGACGAATATCTTCAGGTTCTCCACGATCTTCTCCTGCCCGCTGAAGCCGCTGAAGGTGAGCGGCCGCAGGGTGTTCTCAACCTCCCGCTCACTCTCGGGGAGCATACTCCGGCTGCGTATGTCAAATGAATCCTCTGTTGTCATAGTTTTGCTGCAAATGTAGCTATTTATTACGAGTTTTGGAAATAGCTTCCGCGTTGCGTTTCAATCCGGTAAACCGGCTCCTTTTCACGGCCGAATGACGGAAAAGATTGCGCCATCTCTCCTCGTCCATCGCTGTCAGTTGCGCCAGGTCGAGCGACAGAAAAGCCTCCGAAGGAGTAAAGTCGGGCGTGGTGTGCGGCCGGGAGCAGTGGTTCCAGGGACACACCTTCTGACAGATGTCGCAGCCATAGACATTGTTGCTCAGCAGCGGCACGATCGCCGGGTCGATCGTTCCCCTGTTCTCGATGGTCTGATAGGAGATACACTGACGGGCATTGAGCCGGTACGGCATATCCAGGGCGCGCGTGGGGCAGGCATCGAGACAGCGGCGGCAGCTCCCGCAGTGCTGTGTGACCGGCTGATCGTAGTCCAGCTCCAAGTCGATGATCAGTTCCCCCAGGAAGAAAAAGACCCCTTGCCCGGGAGGATCAGCAACGTGTTCTTCCCGATAAACCCCAGGCCGGCCTGTGCCGCCCAGAAGCGTTCCAGCACCGGCGCCGAATCGGAGAAGGAACGTCCCGTTACGGCAGGACAACGCTGCCGGATCCAATCAAACAACAGGTGCAGCTTCTCCCGCACCACCTGGTGGTAATCCCTTCCATAGGCATAAAAGGCAAACTGAGGCACCCCGGCAGGCAGGGTGCGATGCGGGTAGTAGTTCAGCGCCACGGAGATCACGGAGCGGGCACCCTCCACCAGCAGACGGGGATCGAGCCGCTTTTCAATATTTCGTTCCAGGTAACCCATATCGCCGTGGCAATGATCGCGCAGCCATTGCATATACCGCTCCTCCTCGCCACTGTCTGTGGCACGGCAGATGCCGCAGGCATCGAACCCGAGGGTCACCGCCTGAGCCTTGATCTCTTCCGAAAAGGTCATCCGTTTCTTAATTTGCCTCAAACGTACAAAAAAAAAAGATCCCAAAAAAGAGGGATGAAAAGCAATCCGCATCCCCTCCTGCCAAACTATCCCTCCAAAAACAAAAAATCTGAAGAATGTTGCCTATTTTTGCATCCATAACCGGTATGTGTACCCAATGACGGAACCCACGCTGAAACATAAGACAACCGTATCGCTCTTCTGGAGTTTTCTGGATAAGTTCGGGCAGCAGCTCATCAACCTGGGCAGCAGCATCGTGCTGATGCGCATCCTCGAGCCCTCAGAATACGGAGTGATCGGCGCGCTGGCCGTCTTCATCGCCTTCTCCACCCTCCTGATAGACAGCGGCTTCACCCGCGCCCTGCTGAACAGGAAACAGATCTCCCCCAAAGAATACAGCACTGTTTTTTATTTCAATCTGGTTTTCAGCGGAGTGCTCTACCTGCTGCTCTTCGCCAGTGCACCCCTCATTGCCCGGATGTTTCACGAACCTCGCATAGAGCCGGTCTCACGCGTCCTTTTCCTCGCACTCATCCTCAATGCCGGCGGGATGATCCAGCAGACGCTGTTAACCAAAAGAGCAGACTTCCGGGGGATGACCCGCGTGAACCTGGCAGCGCTGCTGATTGCCGCCACGACCGCCATCATCCTGGCGGTGAACGGTTACGGGGTGTGGGCACTGGTGGCACAGACCCTGTTGTATGCCTTCTTCCGTACGCTCTTCCTCTGGCTCTACTCCCGCTGGTCGCCGCTCCGGGTGTTCAGCCTGAAGCTGCTCCGCTCCTTTGCCGGCCTGAGCAATAAACTGGTGCTCACCTCGCTGATCAACGCCCTCTTCAACAATATCTACCCCGCCATCATCGCCTTCTTCTATCCTCATTCGATGAAGCAGGTGGGATATTACAGTCAGGCCAACAAATATCAGGAGATCCCCTTCTCCATCCTCTCCAACACCTTCCGCTCGGTATCCATGCTGATACTGCCGGAAATCAACGACCAGACCGTGCGGCTGAAGCGGGTGGTGAGCAAGATGATGAAGTCGCTCGCCTTCCTCTCCTTCCCGATCGGCCTGCTGATGATCCTCATTGCCGCACCGGCTTTTGAGTTCCTCTTCCGGGAAAAGTGGCTGCCGGCAGTGCCTTACTTCCGGGTATTGTGCCTCGCCGGCATGATCTCCCCTTTCGCCTTCGTACTGAATGAGCTGTTCATCGCCCGGGAGAAAGCCAACTATTTTCTCGGAGTGGAGATCATCCGGCGACTGATGCTGGTGTTGCTGATCGCACTGCTCTTTCGCTACGGGATCATGGGGCTGGCTTCCAGCTGGGTCATCTACACCTATCTCACCCTGATCATCTCGCTCCTCCTCACCGGCAGGCTGATTGGCTATACCCTGGCCAATTTTGTAAGGGATGCCCTGCCCTATGCATGCCTGGCGTTCGTCAGCAGCGGCGCGGCTTGGCTCGTCACCCGCGGGATCACCGGTCATCTCGCCTTTATCGCGGTCAGCACGACGGTTACCGGTCTCCTTTACCTGTTGCTGTGCCGCCTCTTCAGACTGGAGATGATCCGGGAGATCGACCAATGGATGTCGGGGAAAAAAAGAAAAAGAAAAAGAAGATGATGAATCGGCTGGCAGAAACCCTTCGTTACAAAATCAGATCGCGCCGGAACGCTTTCCTGCATGGAAGGAAACACAAAGAGGTACGTAAACGGGTACTGGAACACTACCGAAGCCATCCCCCAACCGATCCGGATACGCAAAAAGCGGTGGAATACCTGCAGCACCACCCTCTCACGACCTTTTACGGAACCTTTCAGGAAAAATACCGTTTCCGCGATGTGGAGGTGCATCGCGACGCCACCCTCGGCCTCCCTTATGTGGTTACCGAAGGAAAGCGGCTTTACTTCAAACGGTCGCACAACGAACGCACGGTGCAGCTCCTGTTCACCATGCTGCGCATAGAACAGGACGGGGAGTCGCCCCACTGCTATACCGATGCCACATTCTACCCCCGTGAAGCAGATACCCTGGCCGACGTAGGATGTGCGGAAGGATATTTCTCCCTCCTGTATGCCGACCGGGTAAAACGGCTCTGCCTCTTTGAACAGGAGGGCGAGTGGTTGGAGCCTCTGAAAGCTACGTTTGCACCCTGGCGCGAGAAGGTGACCCTTGTGCCCCGCTTTGTGGGGGCTGACAACAGCGGCAATACGATCTCCCTCGACCGTTTCTTTGCACACCGTGTGGAGAAGCCCGATTTCTACAAGATCGATGTGGAGGGTGCCGAAGCGCAGGTGCTGGAGGGAATGCGCCGGCTCCTGTCGCAGCACCCGATCCGGGTGGCTCTCTGCACCTACCATCACCGGGAAGATTTTGAGCGGTTCAGCCGTTTTTTCAGCGCACAGGAATTTCACCAGCGCCCCAACGCCGGCGTGATGATCTTTTTAAATGATCTGAAGAATCTCACACCTCCCTACTTCCGTAAATGTCTGATTAAAGCCTCTACCTATGATGAGTGACCATCCTGCTCCTTTACCCGAAGTCTGTATCCTGATCGTCTCCTATAATTTTGAGCCGTGGATAGACCGTTGTCTCCCATCGGCACTGGCATCGACCCTCCCGGCCACGATCGTGGTGGTCGACAACGGCTCGTCGGACCGCACCTGTGAAATCATCCGCACACACTATCCCCGGGTGGTACTGATCGAAACGGGTGAGAACCTGGGATTCGGGAAGGCGAATAACATCGGCATGGAATATGCTCTGAAGCGGGGTTTCGACTATCTCTTCCTGATGAATCAGGATGCCCGCATCGAACCCGACGCGCTGGCAAAGCTGGTGGAGGCTGCGGAGAGCCATGCCGGTTATGCCGTTCTGTCGCCTCTCCATCTCAACAGCAGAGGAGATGCCGCCGACTTCGGCTTTGCAACGTATACCGGATTGAGAGACAGAGCGGCAGCCGAGCTGCTGCCGGAAGAGGTGACCGAGTATCCCTTTATCAATGCGGCGCTCTGGCTGGTACCCAGCCGGATCATCCGCGAGGCAGGCGGCTTTGCGCCGTTGTTTGCCCATTACGGGGAAGACCGCAATTTTGTGTTGCGGGTACGAAAAAGAGGCTATAAGCTGGGGCTGGTGAAGGCAGCTGTGGGATATCATGAACGGGAGAACAGGCCCGTGAGTCGGGAACAGTTCTTCTACTCGGAATATGTCTATTTCCTCACAGAGGCCTCCAACCCTTTCTATTCCGGCATCAGGGCGTTTGCATACAGCGTGGCGGCTGCCCTGAAGAAAGCCTGGAAGGCTCTCTTCGCAGGGAAGCTGTCAGATGCTGCCGCCTATACAGTCATCGCCTTCCGGCTCGCCGGCAGGCTGCCGGAAGCCGGAGCAACGCGCAGAGAGGGTTTTCCTAAGCGAAGGTGAAATCGAGCTGCTTGCGGTCGAGATTGGCCCGTGCCACCTGGATCGTTGCCGGCTGCCCCAGACGATACTCCCGTTTGGTGCGACGCCCCACCAGACGGTAGTTTTTCTCGTCTAACTCGTAAAAATCGTCATCCAGCTCCCGGATGGGGATCATCCCCTCGCATTTGTTCTCGTTGATCTCCACGTACAGCCCCCACTCGGTGATGCCGGAGATCACCCCGTCATATACCTTGCCGATCTTGTCGGACATGAACTCCACCTGTTTATACTTGATGGAGTCACGTTCCGCATTGGCAGCCACCTGCTCCATCTGAGAGCAGTGCTGGCACTCCTCCTCCAGGGGTCCCTGATCCACACTCTTTTCCCCGGCCAGGTAATGCGCCAACAGACGGTGCACCATCATGTCGGGGTAGCGGCGGATGGGAGAGGTGAAATGGGTATAGTAATCGAATGCCAGTCCGTAGTGCCCCACATTCTTGGTAGAATAAACCGCCTTCGACATGGTACGGATGGCGATGGTCTCAATCAGATTCTCTTCGGGACGTCCCTGCACCTTGTCGAGCAGGGCGTTAATGCTCTTTGCCACCTCCGTTTTGGAGCCCTCCGGCTTAATCTTGTGTCCGAAGCGGAGGATAAAGGTGTTGAGGGTATCCAGCTTCTCCGGATCGGGCACATCATGCACCCGATACACGAATGTACGGGCCTTCTTTCCTTTGGGTACCCTGCCGATGGCTTCCGCCACCGCCTTGTTGGCCAGCAGCATAAACTCCTCGATCAGGTGATTTGCCTCTTTCGACTCCTTAAAATAAACACCCAGCGGCTTTCCTTTCTCGTCGAGGTTGAACTTCACCTCATACCGTTCAAAGTTGATCGCCCCGGCAGCAAAGCGCCGTTCGCGCAATTGACGGGCCAGCTCATTCAGCCGCAGGATCTCCGCAGCAAAACCGCCTTTGCCTGTCTCAATCACCGCCTGTGCATCTTCATAGGAGAGGCGGCTGTCCGATTTGATCACCGTACGGGCGATGTGTGACTTTTTGATCTCCGCCTGGTCGTTGAGGGTGAAGATAACCGAGAAGCAGAGCTTCTCCTCCTGCGGACGTAACGAGCACAAGCCGTTGCTGAGCCGCTCCGGCAGCATCGGGATGGTCCGGTCGACCAGGTAGACCGAGGTGGCCCTGGTCTCCGCTTCCCGGTCCACCGGGTCACCCGGCTTCACATAATGAGTCACGTCGGCAATATGGACACCCACCTCCCACTCCGTGGGGGAGAGCTGACGCAACGAGAGGGCATCATCGAAGTCCTTCGCATCCTTGGGGTCGATGGTGAGGGTGAACACATCGCGGAAATCCTCCCGCCGGGCGATCTCATTCCGGTCGATCTTGTCGGTAATCTTTTCCGCATACTGTGCCACCTCTTCCGGGTACTTGTACGGCAGGTCATACTGTGCCAGGATGGCATGCATCTCGGTATCGTTGTGCCCCGGCTTGCCCAGGATATCGATCACCTTCCCCACCGGGTTGTTCGCTTTCTCGGGCCACTCCACGATCTCGACCACGACCTTGTCGCCATTGCCGGCACCATTGAGATCCTCTTTGGGGATGAAGATGTCGTTGGAGAGATACTTGCTGTCCATCACCAGGAAAGCGAAATGCTTTTGCACCTCCAGTACTCCCACGAAACGACTTTGGGTATGCTCTAAGATCTCCACCACGGTGCCCTCCGTGTCGGCACGCTTGCGTTTGGCCAGCAGCTGCACCCGCACACGGTCGCCATTCATGGCATGCTTGCTGTTCCGCTCGGGGACATAGATGATGTTTGCATCATCGTCGGGCACAAAGAAATTCTTGCCGTTGCTTCGTCTTTCAAAACGCCCTTCCAGCATCAAGCCGCGGTTGTTGATGCGGTACCGGCCACGGGAGGACTCCAGCAGCACATCCTCATCGCGCAGCCGGTCGAGCACCTTGACCAGTTGTCGCCGTCCTTCTTCGCCGCTTACGTTCAGTGCCGCCGCGATCTGTTTGTAATTGTATTGCTTGTCGTTGTTCTGGGTTAGAAATCGGGTAACGGATGTAATCAGTTCTTTCTTCCTGGGTTTGTTCTCCGCAGAAGAGGACGTTGCTTTTCTACTCATAAAATATCTCTGTTAGTTTTTATCTAAAACAAGTCAACCCTGCTTTAGTGAACGCAAAGTAATAAAAAAAATGATCAGAAAGCGATAAATGGGAATATTTCCTGAAGATATCGCTATTTTTGCAGGATAGAAAGGAAAAAAAGATGGATCAAAAAAGAATTCTCATTACCGGCGCCAGCGGTTTCATCGGCAGCACAATGGTTGACAGGGCACTCGAACGGGGATATGAGACATGGGCGGGTATCCGCTCCGGGAGCAGCCGCCGTTATCTGCAGGATGAACGTATCCGGTTAATCGATCTGCCGTACGACAACAGGGAAAAGCTGGCCGAACAGTTGCGGGAACAGGCAGAGCGTGAGGGCCCCTTCGATGCGGTGATCCACGCGGCCGGGCTCACCAAGGCACGCCGGAAAGAGGATTTTGACAGGGTCAACTACCGCTATACCCGTCACCTGGCAGAGGCACTGGCAGAAACCGGCGCACTCTCCGGCGCCTTTGTACTGCTAAGCTCCCTGAGCGTGATGGGACCCGGAGACGAAACCGGTTATACCCCATTCCGTGCCGACAGTGCTCCCCGACCCAATACCGCTTACGGGAAGAGCAAGCTGAAAGCGGAGAATTGCCTGAAAGAGATGCACGATTTTCCCTACCTGATCCTCCGCCCCACAGGGGTCTACGGGCCACGGGACAGGGATTACCTGATCCTGATGAAGGCGATGAAGAACGGCCTGGATGTGGGAGCCGGATTCCGGAAACAGATCCTCACCTTCATCCACAGCCGGGATCTGGCGGAGGCAATCTTCATCCTGCTGGAGAAAGGGATCAGAAGAAAAACCTATTTCATAGCCGACGGCGACTGCTATACCGACCGGGAGTTTAACACCATCGTGCGGGAGGTGCTGCACAGCAAACAGGTGCTGCGGCTACGGCTCCCTCTCTGGATCGTGAAGCCAGCCGCAGTTGTGAGTGAGAAGACGGCGGCTCTTCTCGGCAGGGTCACCACCTTCAACAGCGACAAGTACCATATCATGAAACAGCGGAACTGGAGCTGCGATATACGGCCTTTACAGGAGGATACCGGTTTTGTGCCGCGCTGGAGGCTGAGGGAAGGGGTAGAGATGACGGCGGCATGGTACAGGAAAGAGGGATGGCTGTGAGCGAAGGCCTCCATGGCGTGAATTTCACCCGGGGGAATGCAGCGTATCTATTTATTTTGTACTTTTGTTCAGTGCAAAGCAAATCACAATCAAGACAAGAGATCAAGAAAGATGAAGATAGCACTGATTGGTTACGGAAAGATGGGGCATGAGATTGAACGGATCGCACGGGAGAGAGGACATGAGATCGTCTGTGCCATTGAGATGGGGGAAGAGGAGAAGTTCCGTTCCCCCGCGTTCAGGAACGCCGACGTGGCGATTGAATTCACCACACCCCAAAGCGCATTACAGAACTACAAACAGGCATTTGCAGCCGGCCTGCCCGTTGTATCGGGTACCACGGGATGGCTCGAACAACTCAATGAGATCAAAGAGGAGTGTGCAAAAAACGGGAAGACCTTTTTCTATGCTTCCAACTTCAGCTTGGGCGTGAACATCTTTTTCGCTCTGAACCGTTATCTGGCAAAGGTGATGAACCGTTTTCCCGGGTACGATGTACGGATGGAAGAGACCCATCATATCCACAAGCTGGATGCTCCCAGCGGCACCGCCATCACCCTGGCTGAAGGCATCCTGGAGCAGGTGGAGCGAAAGGAGAAGTGGGTTGTGAACCAGGCAGCTTCGTCACACGACCTACAGATACAAGCCTTCCGTGAAGGTGAAGTCCCGGGCATCCATACGGTCATCTATGAATCGGACAGTGATTCCATCCGCATCACACACGACGCAAAGAACCGCAGGGGTTTTGCTCTGGGAGCGGTGCTGGCAGCCGAATTCACCCAAGGGAAGAAAGGATTCCTCGGCATGAAAGATCTGCTGGGAGCACTATAAACGCATGCTGTAAGAATACACCACTATGACATTCAAACAACGAATTTCCTCCGCGGCCAAGCATCAATGGATATGGTTTGCCGTATGGGTTGCCACAACCCTGCTGTTCTCCCGGTGGACAGGATCACCCTGGATAGCGCTCTTCATCCTTCTGTTTTTCGATATCTACATCACCCGGTTCGTCCCGTGGTCCTTCTGGAAAAAGTCGAAGCACAACATCTTCCGCAAGACAATGGAATGGGTGGATGCCATCCTGTTCGCCCTGGTAGCCGTCTATTTCATCAACACCTTCTTCTTCCAGAACTATCAGATCCCCACCTCATCACTCGAGAAATCCCTGCTGGTAGGCGATTTCCTGGCGGTGAGCAAGTTGAGTTACGGTCCCCGGGCACCGATCACTCCGCTCTCCTTCCCGCTGGCGCAGCACACCATGCCGTTGGTGGGCGGCAAGTCCTATTTTGAGAAGCCGCAATGGAAGTACCGACGGCTGAAAGGGTTCGGAAAGGTGGAGAGAAACGACATCGTGGTCTTCAACTTCCCCACCGGTGATACGGTTGCCCTCAACATGCAGGGAGCCGACTTTTACTCCCTCTCGAAGCTCAATGCCAACGGCAGCGCCGGCGTGAGATCCGACCGGCGCACCTACGGAGCAATCGTCTACCGGCCCGTCGACCGACGCGAGAACTATGTGAAGCGCTGCATCGGCCTGCCGGGTGAAACCATTGCCCTTCGCAACGACAGCGTCTACATCGACGGCCTCTATCTACCCAATCCCCGCCACTCCCAGCACAATTACCTGATCCATACCGACGGTACCGTTATCTCCCCCGATCTCTTCAACAAGCTGGGCATCAACAAAGCCGACTACTACACGCAGGACAACTACGGGCAGGTGGTGACCCGCTCGCAGGATCTTGCCGGGGTGGACAGCCTGAACCTCGCAATGTTCGGCTTGCACCCCCGCAACGGCAACAACGGAAGGATTTACTTTAGCATTCCGCTGACAGAGGAGATGGTGACACAGCTGAAAGCCAAACCGTTCGTGTGGGAGATCATCAAAGAAAAAGAGCAGCCCGGCACGAGCTTTTACTATCCGCTCAATTACGACACCGGCTGGTCCCGCGACACCTTCGGCCCTCTCTGGATCCCGAAAAGAGGAGCGACGATCACCTTCGACAGCGACGCGCCGTTCAAGGTAGCCGCCTACGAACGCTGCATCAAAAATTACGAAGGAAACGACTTCGCTTATCGCGACGGCAAGGTCTACATCAACGGAAAGGAAGCAACCTCCTACACCTTCCGGTTCGATTACTACTTCATGATGGGAGATAACCGCCACAACTCTGCCGACTCCAGGGTATGGGGTTTCGTTCCCGAGGATCATATCGTGGGCAAGCCCATGCTCATCTGGCTGTCGCTGGAGAAAGACAAAAGCTGGTTCAACGGAAGAATACGATGGAACAGGCTGTTCCGCAGCGCCCGGATCCCGGCATGAACAGGGAGAAACAACGGCAAACGGTTCTTCTCAGCTCCTGTTATCTTGCACCCGTAGCATATTACAGCCTGCTCTTCCGGGCAGAAGAGGCGCTCATAGAGACAGGGGAGCATTACCAAAAGCAGTCCTACAGAAACCGTTGCCACATCGCCGGCGCTAACGGAATGCTGCCGCTGACGATCCCGGTAGAAAAGCCGGTGGGGAACCGGGTTGCCATGAAAGATATCCGGATCGCCGATCACGGCAACTGGCAACACCTCCACTGGAACGCCATCGTGTCGGCATACCGTTCCACGCCCTTCTTCCGGTACTATGAAGATGACTTTCGCCCCTTCTATGAGAAGAAGCCCCGTTTCCTGCTTGACTTCAACGAGGAACTGCGTCAGTTGGTCTGCCACCTGATCGGGATTGAGGGGGAGTTCTCTTTCCCCGCAGCCTACATGGCCGCCCCCCCCGCCGATATCTGCGATTACAGGGAGGCCTTTCATCCGAAAAGAGCGTCACAGTTTCGCATGCCGCCTTACTATCAGGTGTTCGCCGATAAAAACGGTTTTATCCCCACCCTGAGCATCATCGACCTGCTCTTCAACATGGGAAACGAATCACGACTGGTATTGAAGAAGATCGAAGAAAAGTGAAGATCAGGGATGCGAAGTGTTCCCGGGTTTCAACGTTGATTTGTTGAAAGCTGAAAGCTGACCGCTTCCCCCAATGTCAATTTGCGGACGCCAAAAGCTGTCGGAACAAACCTTTTTCCGTATATTTGCAGATTGTAACAACAGTTGTTTCACGATCAACCAGCCCGCAAGCCAAAGAAGCGGGTGAAACGGATCAGTGAGACCCATATGATTTCAGACCACATGCAACAGAAGACACGAGTACGCTTTGCGCCCAGCCCTACCGGCCCGCTGCACATCGGCGGGGTACGTACCGCCTTATACAATTACCTGTATGCCCGGCAACAGGGAGGTGATTTCATCCTGCGAATAGAAGATACCGATTCCGCCCGGTTCGTACCCGGAGCAGAAGATTACATCCAGGAGACCTTCGACTGGCTGGGGCTCTCTTTTGACGAGAGCCCCCTGAAAGGAGGGCCTTATGGGCCCTACAAGCAATCAGAGCGCAAGGAGATCTACAAAGAGCATGTGCGCCGGCTCTTGGAAAAGGGAGCGGCATACATCGCCTTCGACACGCCTGAAGAGCTGGAAGCACAACGCTCGCAGACAGCCAACTTCCAGTACGACGCCTCCACGCGGATGAGGATGTGCAACAGCCTCACGCTGACCAGGGAGGAGACCGCATCGCGGATGCAACGCAAAGAGCAGTACGTCGTGCGCATCAAAATTGAACCGGATCGGGAGATCGTTGTGCGCGACATGATCCGCGGCAAGGTGGTGATCCACTCATCGGTGCTGGATGACAAGGTGATCTACAAATCGGCCGACGAGCTGCCCACCTATCACCTGGCCAACGTGGTGGATGACCACCTGATGCAGATCACCCATGTGATCCGCGGAGAGGAGTGGCTTCCTTCGGCCCCGCTGCATGTATGGCTCTATCAGTCTCTCGGCTGGGAGGAGAGCATGCCGCAGTTTGCGCACCTGCCCCTGTTGCTCAAACCTGAAGGCAACGGCAAGCTGAGCAAACGCGACGGGGACCGTTTGGGCTTCCCCGTCTTCCCGCTGGAATGGGAAGATCCCCGTTCGGGTGAACGCTCCTCCGGCTACCGCGAGAGCGGCTACCTGCCCGAAGCGGTACTCAACTTCCTGGCCTTCCTGGGGTGGAACCCCGGCACAGCACAAGAGCTCTTCTCGCTCGATGAACTGGCAGATGCCTTCTCGTTCGACCGCTGCAGCAAGAGCGGCGCCAAGTTCGACCTGGAGAAAGCCAAATGGTACAACCACCAGTATATCCTCCAAACGCCCGACTGTATACTGGCAGAGCCATTCCTCAGGGAGCTGCAGGAGCGAGGGATAGTAGCCCCGATGGAGACCGTCACCCGTGTCGTCGCCCTGGTGAAAGAGCGGATTCACTTTGTGCATGAGTTGTGGGAACAGGCCTCCTACTTTTTTGTGGCGCCGGAGAGCTATGAAGAGAAAACCGTCCGCAAACGGTGGAAAGAGGAGACCCCCGACCAGATGAGAGCTCTGACATCACTGATCCGGCAAATGGATGATTTTACAGCCGTAGCCCAGGAAAAGATCGTGATGGAGTGGATACAACAAAACGGCTACCATACCGGCAATATCATGAATGCATTCCGTCTGGCGGTTGTGGGCGCGGGCAAAGGGCCCCACATGTTCCAAATCACGGAGCTGATAGGAAAAGAGGAGACGATTCGCCGGCTGGAAAAAGCGATCGACCGTCTCTCGTAATCATCTGTAACCTTTAACCAACTGGTATGATGGACATCGATTTTGTAATCACCTGGGTCGACATGGACGATCCGAAGTGGCGAACCGATTTTGCCACCTGGTCGGGGCGCATTGACAACACCCGCAATGAGGTGTCGGAAGCTCGCTTCAGGGACTACGGCTTTCTGAAGTACTGGTTCAGAGGCGTGGAACAGTTTGCCCCCTGGGTGCGGAAGGTACACTTCGTCACCTGCGGACAAAAACCGGCATGGCTCAATGCGGATCACCCCAAGCTGTCGCTGGTGAACCATTCCGATTATATTCCGCAACAGTTCCTCCCGGTATTTAACTCGTCGCTTATTGAGATCTATCTGCACAGGATCCCCGACCTGGCCGATCGGTTTGTCTATTTCAACGACGATTTCTTCATCGTCAATCACCTCACGCCGGAGCGTTTTTTCACCAACGGACTTCCCAACGATATTGCCGCCTTCCGGCACAACTCAGGAATGGGATTATGGTCGAAATGTCTGAGGAACAACATCCGGATCATCAATGAGCGATTCGACAAACGCGAAGTGCTGCGGCGCGACCACGACAAATGGTTCCATCCCTCCTACGGCAAGAAAAGCAGGCTCACCCGCCTGCTGAAGCCCTATGGCAAGTTCGTGACGCTCATCACTCCCCACAATGCCCAGCCCTATCTCAAGTCTACCTTCGAGGAGGTGTGGAACTATGCGGGAGAGAAACTGACAGATGTCTCGAACAACCGTTTCCGCAGTCCGGACGATTATACGCAGGAGCTGTTTCGCACCTGGCAGATCTGCCGCTCCACCTTTGTTCCCTACAACACCTACCGCGACACGAAAATGTTCCCGCTTATCCTCCGGTCGAAGCAGGCGATAAAAGCCATCTACGACCAGCGTTACAAGCTGATCTGCCTGAACGACAATGCCCATATCCGCCACTACGCACAGGTGATGCAGGATCTGGACACTGCTTTCCAAACCATTTTACCGGAGAAATCGGCCTTTGAGCTGTAACAGGCGAACAAAAAGGAATTTATTTTCCCGAAAGTTCAAAAGAGGATCTTTGAGGAAAGAGCTCTTCCAGAAAAGGTTTTACCGTCGCACGGTCCGCATCGCTCACCCGCTGGCTGTCATTGAGACAGAAAAGATCCGGGTCGTATCTCCTCAACCGCTTCATCAATTTCCGCTTGTAGATATTCAACCGCAACGACTCCTTTCTGCCGACCAATTTCAGATGTCCCTTACCCACCGCCAGGACATAATATCCAAATGCAGAACGGTGCATATCACCATACTGGCGGATATGACTTTTCAGTGACTGTCGGATGGGGCCCTGAAAGATTTGCTCCACCGCATATCCGTAATCAGCCGTTACATATGCATCTACATTATGATGCGGAATAGCAGAATAATAGCTCCCGAATTTTTTTTCGACAAGAGAGGCTCCCTCAATCACCTTCGAGATATACTGACCCAATCGCTTTGTGATAAGCTTTTTTAACCGATAGTGCCATTTCCCAAAGGTTTGCTTCTTCAGCCGGACATATGGCAAACCCAGGTCATCAAAAAAATAAGAAGGGGTCAATGGCTTGTTGAAGAACATGTCATCATTGGCAAAGAGAAAGCGGTCTGCAAGATCAGGGATCCGATAAAGAAAATACTCTATCACACTGGAGTTAAAACAGGGAAGAGCTTCTTCGGGCAAGATCTCCTTATGATCCACCACCTGAATCTTCGGATGATCTCTTTTCAGCCATTCGGGATACTGATCGTCAGTGACAATAAATATTTTTCTGACCCATGGTACATACTTTTCAACAGAACGCAACGAGTACCTGAGTTCATCATTGTTCACATAACGTCCTTTGTTATTTACTTCTGAATCATCAAAAAAATTTCCCGTGATTCGATGTTTTTTTTCGATCCATTTCGGATCGCTTCCGTCAACCCAAAGATAGACCAGATCAATATCATCCGGTGAAATCCTTCCTTGCATATTGAAAAATTATAGTTTAGCCGGATAGCAGCCCGTTGTGAGCTTCTCTCCCCTCCGCACAAAAGTAATGCAATAATTTGAATTTCTAAAAAAAGTTAACAACGGAATGACGCACAAGAGAAACAACCTTTTCAACCAACTTTTCATCCGTTCATTTGCTGCTGCACACCGATTGCATGACATCTATCTGCTGCGATATGAACGCAACCGGTAACGCGATCGGCGTCAGATCGCCTTCTCGAAAGGAGACGGATCAGGGAAAAGCTCTTCCAGAAATGGTTTTACACCTAAACGATCCTCATCGCTCACACGCTGGCTGTCATTGAGACAGAAAAGATCCGGGTCGTATCTCCTCAACCGCTTCATAAATTTCCGCCTGTAGATATTCATCCGCATGGATTCATGCTTCCCCACATATTTGGGTATGGCCTTGCCTACCGCCAGCACGTAATAGGCAAATGCCGAACGATGCAGATCTCCATACTTCCTGAGGTGGCTCTGAAGTGATTGCCGGACCTGCAGTGCAAACACCTGCTCCACCGCATCCCCGTAATCGTCACGCACATAGGCATCCACGTTATGATGCGGGATCCCGGAGTAGAAAACACCAAATTTCTTTTCTACCGAAGCAGCTCCCTCCAGTACCATGGTGATATACTGTCCCAGCCTTTTGCGAACGATACGCTTCAGACAATAATGCCACCTCCCCAGCAGTTTCTTTTTTAGCCGTATATAGGGTAATCCCTGTTCCCCAAAAAAATAATCCGGCGAAAGAGGCTTGTTGAAGAACATGTCGTCATTGGCAAAAAGAAAACGCTCTGCCAGTCCCGGTATCTTATAAATAAAATACTCAATCACACTGGAATTAAAACAAGGTCGGGCCTCCTCAGGGAGAATCTCCTTATGATCCACCACCTGAATCTTCGGATGATCTCTTTTCAGCCATTCGGGATACTGCTCATCAGTGACAATAAATATTTTTCTGACCCATGGTACATACTTTTCAACAGAACGCAACGAGTACCTGAGTTCATCATTGCTGATATAACGTCCTTTGTTATTTACCTCTGAATTATCAGAAAAGCTTCCCGTGATTTGATGTTTTTTTTCGATCCATTTCGGATCGTTTCCGTCAACCCAAAGATAGATCAGATCAATATCATACGGAAGAATCCTGCCTTTCATATTACAAAATTGTGTTTTGGCCGGATACCAGCCCGTTGTGAGCCTCTTTTCCGGCCGTGCAAAAGTAATTCAATAATTTGAGCTTTTAAAAAAATAATAATAGAATGACGTACAAGAGAGAAACAATCTTTCAAAAAACTTTTCATCCGTTCATTTGTTCAATATAGATTGAATGACATCTATCTGTTGTGATATGAACGCAACCCCTTCGAAACAAAAAAAAATCAGGATCCGCACCCGGGTATTTATCCCTCTGGTCTTTATCGCCGCGGTGCTGCTCATCACCTACCTCTTTCCCCGTCAGGGAAGTTTCAAATATTCCTTCAACGAAGGAAGGCCCTGGCAATACGGGCTGCTGACCGCTCCCTTCGATTTTCCCGTCTACAAGCCGGCAGAGCAGCTTCAGGCCGAGCAAGACAGCATACTGGAATTTTATGAACCCTATTTTGAGATCGATGAGGAGATACAGAAAAATGCCCTGGCCGACTTCGATGCCGATGTGAACCTGAAAAAAAAATTGTCGGAGCTACCGCCCGACTATAAACTCTATATCCGCAACAAGCTGCAGGAAGTATATAACCACGGCATCATGCGTTCGGAGGATTATGACCGCATCAGCGCCTCCAGAACGGGCGGACTGCGCATCAAAGAGAGGAATGTGGCTGCTTCAAAGAAGATCGGATCATTTTACACCATCCGCACTGCCTATGAGAAGCTCCTTGACGAAGCACCAAAGAAGATGGATGTCAATTTGCTGAAGGCGGCCGACGTCAACGACTATATCCGTGAGAACATTATCTATGATGCCGCGACATCGGAAAAAGCACAAAACGAGTTCATCCAACAGGTAGATATCAGTCACGGTATGGTGCAGCAGGGACAACGGATCATTGACCAGGGGGAGATCGTGGACGCCCGTACGTATAACATTCTCTCTTCCCTGAAACGGGTGACCGAAGAGCGCAGCGGCAGCGACGGCAAGAACAGCTGGATGATTCTGGGGCAGCTGATGCTGATCGTGCTGATGTTCGGTTCGTTTTATATGTACCTGCTCTTTTTCCGTCCCAACGAATACCGCAACCGCAAGCATGTGCTGTTCATGCTGCTGCTGATCGTGATCTTCCTGGTGCTGACGGCTGTCACGGTCCGCTTTGAGCTCTTCAGCGTCTATATTCTCCCCTATGCGATCGTGACCATCCTGATCCGTACTTTTATCGATTCGCGTACGGCACTCTTCGCCAGTCTGATCACCATCATTCTCAGCTCACTGATGGTTCCTTTCCCTTTTGAATTCATCGTGATGCAGATATCGGTGGCCATGGCTTCCATCTTCATGTTAAAAGAGTTGTCGGAACGGTCGCAGCTGATCAGGAGCTCCTTCTTTATCCTGCTCACCTACATCCTGGTATACCTGGGACTCACCCTCTATCAGGAAGGGAGCATGAAAGAGACCAACTGGGTGATGCTGATCTATTTCCTGATCAACTTCATCTTTATCATGTTCTCCTACACGCTGGTCTATCTGGTGGAACAGTCGTTTGGCTTTATCTCCGGTGTCTCACTGGTGGAGCTCTCCAACATCAACAAACCCCTGTTGAATGAACTGTCGGAAAAGGCACCCGGTACGTTCCAGCATTCGCTGCAGGTATCCAACCTGGGAATGGCTGCCGCCGCGAAACTGGGTGCCAATGCCTCGCTGATCCGCACCGGAGCACTCTACCACGACATCGGCAAGATGGTAAACCCCGCCTTCTTTACCGAGAACCAGACACCGGGCATGAACCCACATGCGGGGCTCCCCTTTGAAGAGAGTGCCCGCATCATCATCAACCATGTGAAAGATGGGGTGAAGATCGCGCAGAAGTACAACATCCCCCAGCAGATCGTCGACTTCATCGTGACGCACCACGGCACCAGCATGCCGAAATATTTCTACATCTCCTGGAAGAATGCCAACCCCGGCAAGGAGGTCAACGAGGCCGATTTCCGCTATCCCGGGCCCAACCCTTTCACGAAGGAGGAAGCCATCATGATGATGGCCGATGCGGTAGAAGCCTCCTCCCGCAGCCTGCCGGAATACACGGAAGAATCGATCCGCACCCTGGTGGACAAGATCATCGACGCACAGTTGTATGAAGGTTATTTCAAGCTGGCCCCCATCACCTTCAGGGATATCCAAACGGTGAAAGATGTCTTCGTGGAGAAATTACAGACCATGTACCATTCCCGCATTGCCTACCCCGAGCTGAAACAGCCGGGACAGCAACATGACAGGCCGCAGCATAGCCCCGATGAGGAAGAGAAAAATCTGATCTGAGCAATAGGACAGGGATCACTCCCACTCGATCGTGGCAGGCGGCTTGGAGGAGATATCATAGACCACCCGGTTCACCCCTTTCACTTTGTTGATGATCTCGTTCGACACCTTCGCCAGGAACGAATAGGGCAGATGTGCCCAGTCGGCCGTCATGGCATCGGTCGA